>ENA-UOIY01000264-UOIY01000264.1-human-gut-metagenome-genome-assembly--contig:-P114-NODE-264-length-89619-cov-73.404258_pt1 | contig 89619 bp, 78 predicted proteins | sample MGYA00242335_ERZ723882 | MGnify/ENA metagenome assembly ERZ723882 | reverse complement strand
CCAGCGGCTTACCTATCTGCTGACACTATCCACTTACCGATGTGCTGACCTCACCTCGCAAATTTCAAGATAGCGTACTGTGCATTTGCCATTATTTGTCCCTCCTTTTCTGCCATACGATGTCGTAGCCCAGCACATCGGCAAGCTCCACGACTTCCTTGTATCGAATACTTTCTCTCTGTAATTTTGCGGACAGGTTGGAAACGCTGTCCGACCAGCCATATTCATCATGTAACAGGTCAACAACTTCCTGCATGGTAAAACCGGCGCGAATGATCTGCGCCTTGATTTCATTGCGTACATTCATATTGAAAAATCCTCCATAAATTTGTTTGTGTTTCGGCGAACGCTCTCCACTTCAAAGCGGAGCAGATGCACCAAATAGTGAAAAATCTGTCATCTCTGAAATCCGTTCAGAATTTCGCTTGTGATGTCCTGTCCGTATATGACCATATCCCACTTTACTGTTCCGTGTGGTTTGGTCTGGAACAGCGAAAACACCCATTGCTCCGTGAACGGAGCGCATTGTTCAGAGAAGCATGATTCCGTGAAATGGTTTCGTCCTGCGCTCAAAAAGTCTACTGTTTTCATTACCATTGATTTTCAATCCTCCTTTTTCTTACTTGCGGTGTATTCTTTCAGAAAAGTGATCTTGCTGCCTTTCATCAGCTCGTCCACCACGGCAACCCGTTCTTCCAGATCGCCTACGGTCAAAACGTCTGGCAGATATTCGATATAATCAAGCATCTGGCAGGCTTTCACAAAACGGTCATCCAGAGCATCGTCCGGTGTCTTGGGTGCATACCGTACTTTCCAATCTTCCAGAAGATGCAGATAATCCGTCAGCGCCCGGAAGCACAGTATTTCGTCCTCCCGGAACTGACGGATACAGGGATGCTTCGGCTTGGGTAAAGCTGCGGCAGTAGGCGGTTTCTGGTCAAGTCCGAAATCTGCTGTCAGCTTTTGCGCTGCTTCATAACTGCTCAGATCGAACAGCCTTGCCACGAAGTTGATCACATCCCCCTTGGCTCCGCAGCCGAAGCAGAAGAAATATTCCTCGTTCAGCTTCAAGCTCGGATGCCTGTCGTTGTGGAACGGGCAGCAAGCCATACCGTAGCGGCTCACCTTCAGCCCGTAGTGTTCGGCGGCTTGCTTTACGCTGACTGCCGCCTTGATGCTTTCATAAATGTTCATCGCATTCCTCCATAGATTTTTTTCGACGATTTTGTTCGTCTGCTTGAATATACGAAGAAAATGTCTATAGACCGAATAATCACGCACAAATGCAGGAAAACAAAAAAGCTGTCCTGAATTTTGTATTTTTGCAAAATTCAGGACGGCGATTGTTCACAGTTATGATATTGGTTTTATTTCATTTATGGTATATGATATAGAGTAGTGCAGGAATGGAGGGTAATACCGATGAAATATCTTTCTACCTTTGAGGTTGCAGAAAAATGGGGCATTTTCCACCGCCGTGTCGGTATCCTCTACAATGAAAACCGCATCCCCGGCGCACAGAGGGCGGGTGGACGATGGATTATCCCCGAAGACGCAGAGAAGTCAGCCGATGCAAGAATCAAAAGCGGAAAACATATCAAGTCAAAAACAAAAGATTGATGCCAATAGGAAGGAGGCGCAGAGCATGGAACGCAAATACTTATTTTATCCAATCGTTGTTCTCCAGATTTTCAGTCACCAATAGTAAAACAAATCCATCTCTCACTGACTCATCAATTTCAGTTTGAATATATCTACGGAAATCGACTCCAACTGGAATTTCATTATCGTCGAACACAAGAAAATCTCTATTTAAAAGTGCCTACTTTATTATTTCGTATACAGTCCTATCCTTACGTGCATACGAAATAAATACTTTTAGTTGTCTTGTGATATTTTCTATTTGCTGGGTGATATCACCATTGATATCTATTGTAAATACTTTCTTTCCGCTTAATTGTGCAATATACTCTCTCTCCGATTTGACCCATCGTGAATTTGCAGCATTATCGCTTTCAACATAAATAAACCACTCTCGTTCATTTATTTCTCTTTTTATGAGGGATTCTATTTCATTATCATCATTCAAACATTTCAAGAAAAACATCAACGGTTCAAAACCTCGATCTTCCAATTTGTTTCTAATTCTTCGCACAATATCAATGTCTAAATGTGAATGAGAAATAAATATCCAGCCACCGTCTTTGTTCATTCAAATACTCCTATCTTAAATAATTTATTATAGAATTCTTATAGTCGTCAACACGCATTATTTCGTATGAGCGATACTTGATTGGTAAGCATTGCTTGTTGGTCGAAATTATTTTTTGGAAGACATCGTTAGTCACAACAATTATAAAATTTGCATCCTTTTTCCGACCTTCAACCATTTCGTGACGAAAAGTTTTCATTTCCAACTCAACCCAGTAGGAGTCCAGATAATCCAAATTGGATATTATGACAATAAAATGCTTTGAGTGTTCGATTGCATTCATAATTGCATCCTCATATTCTGACTTGGATAATTCAGGTAAAGAAATCGAATCAAAGAATGGGTTTAGAATATTACTTTTCAAAAAATGATAAACGCTTCGAGCAATATCACGATCTTCATGTTTGTAGCTCAAAAACACATCAAAATCATCTGTGCCAGGCAAACTAAATCCAAGCAAGGCTTTTAATCCAGACTCTGCAACACCGTTATCGGAATTTGTGTCATTGATTTGCTCAAGTTGCTGATTGATTTCTGCAATTCGTTCGATACATTCTGCGCAGATTTCCAGACAACCTACTACTTCGCTATACTTCCGTAAACGCTCATAGCTGGTTTTTAGGCATTTGAGAAAATCTGAGGCTAAACTATTGCTACCAACCATTTCAAATAGTTTGTTGCTTTGTCTCATATAATCTGCGATTGCATGAAGCTGATTCTCTGTATTACCTATTTCGTTTTTTGCTGCATTTTTGCGTGTTTTGATATCTCTGCTATCATCATTAATCAAAAATTCTTTTGCTTGTAGAATTAACGGAATTTCATCCTCTGCGTATTTCCCGTGATAATCGTTTGTTATATTCTCAGCAACTATTTGACTATTGTAAATTTTTAAGTAAAAATACTGTCGAGATAAATATTTTTCTTGGAGCGTTTCTGCTTGAACGCCATGCACATCTCCATTTGACAAAGTGTCGATCACATCAGCTCGGATATAATAATCCATATAGATCATTTTTAGTGCGAAAGATATAAGAAATAAATCTATGGTGTGGAAATCATTGGTTTTGAGCAATTCATCCACCTTATTGATAGCATCCAATCGTTTATGAGCAAGCTTGCGATCCTCTGTGCTATATCCGGATTCTCCACAAGACTGCAATTGTTCCATGCATCGTAATAACTCTTTATAAGAGCTACGGCGAGATTGGGCATTTCGATCCTGTTCTATTTCACAGCAAAGAAGCAGAATTAAATCACTCAAATTTGATGAAATACCCGGAGTGTACTTTATTCTTGATAAATTGGTTATTTTTTCATATAACAATTCTTTTCCTTCGGAATTTGAACAAATTTCATATATTCTGGCTGCCACATCAATATAATCCTGTGAGGAGTGCAATCCATCTTCGGGATATAGAATTTGCTGCGAGGCTAAAAGAAATTCAAGTGTTGTATTCTTTAGGGTGAGATTTTCCCATTCGACAATGGGGATTATCTTTTTATCTCTTGTTTTTGCGCATTCATACGCAAAAAAGATCTCTTTCGTTAAGTATTCACTATTTATAGAATGTTCAGAAATAAAAAACACAATAATCTTTGTATTAGCAATCAATGATACAATTTGCTCAGCAAAAGGCTTTTCGGACACAAGAGAATCTTTAGGCAATTCTGCATGAATCCCCAATTCTTTGAGCTTATCCATAAGTCTCTGGATTCGAGGTGTATCTTTATGCGAACACAGCATTAGAATTTTGGCTTTTTCCATGATTGATATACTCCTTTCCGGATTTGATGCAATCCTATATAATAGTGCCAGAGGTTAAACACGTCTTTGTATTGATTAACCTTTTCGAATGATTGCATGGTTTTATTTGCCTTAAGCAGTCCAATGTTATAGTACAAATCCGGATACACATGAAAAGCTAAGCTATGTAACGGTATGTCCATATAATCGCTGCGTCCAGGTAGCAGCGCATAAGACAAGTTTATAGCTTTAGAGAGAACAGCGTGGCGGATGTCACGCTGTTCTGCTTTTTGATGCGTGAGTGAGCATTTCGGCAATGATGCTCTCCGGCAGGAAACCAATGCAGGCAAGGCTGATATGCACATCCTGCACTCGCTGCCCGCTGCTCTTATCCGGCGCGGAAACATAGACCCTGTTCACAAGATCAGTGCTGAACATCTATCCACCTCCGTAGTGTTAATCCTTTCGGAACAGGCTTCTGAGCCATGCAAAGAACCCTTTCTTTTCTTTTTGAGCAGGAGCATTCTGAACGTCCTGTGTGCCGCTCTGTCCAATGATTTCAAGCGTAGTCTGACCGGTATATGGGTTGCGGAAATTGTCTGTCATGGACTGCGGCGGTGCATCTGCGGTCAGGTAGCCGACCAAGCGGTTCAGGTGCTTGTACAAATCCTTGAAACGGATACCGTAATTGTCTGCTTGAAGATATGCTCCAGTTCCGGGAAGTTTTGTTCCTTTCCTCAGTATAACCGTAGTCGGGCAGCCAGCTTTCAGCTTGTTGAGAGATACAGCGCCTTTGTAGCTTGCCCGTCCGGTGGGTTGGTCTTTCGATCTGTCCCAATCCACAGTGAACATTGCATACAGGTGAGAAAGATTGTTGTCGCGCTGCCGGAAATTAAGTTTGTTCCACTCAATCAGCATCCATTGCACGCCTTTGCGGGTACCTTTCACATCAATGCGCCACCCGTTAATGACAGCATCCTGATTGTCCCACTGTCCGCGCGGATAATAATTGAAATCAAGCGGAACCTCAATGCCGTAGTTTTCTTTCATCATCTTGCTGAATGCTACTTCGGCAATTTTCCCGATCAGATTATCACTGGCAATTTCATTTACCGACCGCGCTTTTGTTGTGCGCTATCCAAACTCAATCGCCTGTTGGGAACGTGCGCTGACAAGGGAGAACTCGCGGCATTTTTCTAACTCGGATTCAGTCAGATAGATGTTTCCAACATCAAGCAAATGCTTCACCACCTAACAGCAGCTACTTCATAATTGATATCTGCTTCTTATGTCTTTTACTATTTCAAAAACACATGTGTGGATACTCTCAGTATTAGGCTGGCATCTTATAAAGCGTATAGATTTGAGGGAATCCGGAAAAAGATCAGTGTCAATGTTAGAATCCTCATCCAAACAAATGGGATATATTCTTCCATTTGAGGCTATTGCTTTTTCCAGTTCGTATCGTATCCAGTGGGAATGTAGGCTGTCTTTAGTCAACAATAATACTACTCTGCCTTTTTCAGAAGCATCATTAATGCCTTTTTCAATTTGATCAGACCAAGATTGTCCTACTTTAAGTTCATTTTGGTCAAAGAAAACACTCAGTCCGTAGTTACAAAACTCATCATAAAACACTTTAGCTATTTCAACATCACTATGCGAATAACTAATAAATACGCTTAATTTGTCAATCAAGTCGAATACCGAGCTGTTCAGATCATCTTCCGAAAGAGAATCAATGCATATCTTTTTTATCACATGGTTTTCTCTTTTTTTTATGTACTCGATTTCATCTTGCACCCAATCCGAGGATTTTGAATTAGCACTTTCAAGGTATAAAAACCATTCTCTTGAATCAATTTCTTTATGAATTAAGTCTCTGAGCTTTTCCGTATCCTCATTTCCATTATCCATACAGCGCAGATAGAAAAGGATAGGCTCAAAATTGTGATTTTCAAGTAGATTTCTAACCTTTCTCACTTTAGCAATGTCTTTGTGGCTGTGTGAAACAAAAACATAGCATTTGGAATGCCCTAAAACGTCTGTGTTCTGTATGATTTCTTTAGCAAGAGAATAGTCTCCAGTAGAGTCTTCCATTATAAAAATGGCAACATCATCAGGAATAAATGATGAGTGATAATCGCCTATTATGCATGCTGGTTTTCTCGACAGCAGATGGCTAAACCGAGATACTTGCTCAGAAGGCGGAATGTGACAGATATTGTAAATCAGAACGGCTGAGGGACGAACACCTTCGTTTTCTATGTCGCTAAAACGGGACAGAAACTGCTCAGGATAAAAGCTCGAATCAATTGCATCAATTATTGCGGCCATGCCTTTTGATGCGAGATTTTCAGCATATTCAACATATTCGCCATAGAGCCGAGCATTTTGTTTTTTTCCTTCCAAATAATCGTTAAAGAATTCTTGCTCAGACATTTTCTTCCGGAGATGTTTTGGGGTTTTATCAGGATTAAGCCTGTCTAATCTGCTTTGCTTCATAGCATATTCCTTTCCATTCTGCCTCTGATAGAAGTACAATTCTGTTGACATTATCCTCCGAAACACTTCATATTAACTTATTGTTTTTGATAATAATTATCTTCATGACCTCATCGACACATTTATCCAGCTCCTTGCGAATCTGCCGTTTCCAAAAGCGGATCACAGTCCAGCCTTCTGCCTCTAACGCTGCATTTACTTCTTTATCGCGTGCCATGTTGCGCTCGATCTTTGGAATCCAACGCTCTCGGTCTGACTTGATCCTCTGGCTTCGGTTTTCCCAATCATAACCGTGCCAGTATTCCGATTGTTATTCAGTATATCACGACAATTTCCGGGATTCCATTGGGCAATGTACCGGGATTCACAGGAGAATTACAGGCAGTTCGCCGGGTCGCACAGCCGTCCGTGCCAGTCAAGGAGTCGGCTTTGCCTCGCTGCGCGTCCTTGACAGGCTCGTTCGCCTGTGCAAGCCGGTAATCAAGGCGGCGATGCCGCCATTTGCCAATGAAAATCAGCTGCGTTCCAAGACTTTTTTAATCTCTTGGCCTAATTATAACAAGAACAAACGTTCGAGTCAAGGTGATTCTTAGAGGAAGAGCAAGCACAGCAAGTGTAGCTACACTTGCGAAAAACGGCGTGGGTTGACCGGGATTTCCTTGCAGAGCAGCAAGCAAATCCGGTGAGTACCCACACCGAAAAACAGAGCGTTTCGGCTGACTGCCGAAACGCCCTGTTTTCATTTTTGGGATAGTCCCAAGCCCTTATATTCGTGAAAAATTACGAAAGCTCACCAGCTATACTCTGATAACTGGAATGTGTAGGATTCGCCGGGAGTAATGTCATAGATCACAACAGAGTCATCCTTGAATTTATCTCCGGCGCTCAGAGAAGATAGGTATATATTGCCGGAGTCTACCAGATAACCCGCACTGTCATACAGCTTATAACTAATCATGTCATACCCTGAATCCCTGCTCCCGCTTTTCTTTTCTCCGGTAATCGTAACGGTCAGCTTCGGAATATAGTCCTTGTCAAACTTAAACTCAGCTCCTTGAATTTGAATCACGGATGCCGTACCGCCCATGAAGTCCTTCATCTTCAGATCCAGCGGAAATGAATCAAACGTCACTTGAACTTCTTCAATAGGCAAGCAGCACAGAGCATCGCAATTTGCTTCGTCAAACCGAATCGCGTTTCCCTTGTACACGGTGAAATAAACCTTCCCGCTTTCGGACTTTCCTGCTCTGATCTCAGCGGCAGGGATTCTCACATTGGCAAGATACTGTTCCCCGGCAGCCCAGCTGGTATAACAGCCGAAATCATCGGGCGAAACGGACTTTGTACCGGTATAGACTTCTTCATTTTCATCGTTTACAATACGAATATCAACATCAACACCGGCTGACCGGAACTTATCGTTTTTGTCAGTCAAGCCAAAGAAAAGGCTGTAATCGTTTGTTCCCTCGTTATACTGAAAAGAACAGCTTTTCAGTGTTTCAACACGGGACGCCGACAACCCGCACCCACTCAGTAACAATGCAATTACAAGCCACCACATAAGAAAGAATCGTTTCATTTCTGCGTCTCCTTATCTGTTTGCGTCTTTATTGCACGGAACATTTCTTGTTTGAGCAAACGCTTTTTCTTTGGATCCATTATGCAGTAATTGCGATTGCACCGCTCACTTAGAAAGCAAGTCTCGCAGATAAGCTGTTCAACGTCCTGCATAATCAGTTCATCATCACTGGGAAGTTTGTAGGCTTCGATCTTTTGGATGCCTGTCGGGTTACGCAGTCCGTAGTCAATCAGTTTTCCGTTTCCGGTTTTTACATAGCGGTAGACCTCGGCGCAGAACGAAACACTGTCACCAACGGCGTAGTCTTCAAAGCCGGATTTGTCCATCCAAACGTGATCCTCTTTTCCGTCAAACGTTGTCCCATCGGGGTACATCCCGCTGAAGAAGATCCGCTTGAAGCAAATATGTTTTGGGTTAACCCTCTCGATCTGTCCTTTGAAAGGAGACATACCCTCATTGAAAAAGCAGTCAGCGAAGTACGTACGGTGTTTCTTACCCAACGACGCGAATTGAACATCGAGATAATCATCGTAGGAGAATTTCTCTGCTCCGGCAACATTACGCCGGGAAGCCGGATCGAAAAGGATTATCCCACCATAATCTAATACACTAACCTTTTCTCCATAATAGAGTGCCAAAAGAGATTCTTTATCCGGATACTTGGCAATCAGAGCAGCAGCTTTTTTGAGCCGCTCCTGCCGTCTTTGCTCCCGGCAACGTTCATGTTTACGTTGTTCCGCAAAAATACGCTTCTCTATGTGTCTGCTTTCGGCTTTTGTCAGCAACGGCGATATGTGGTCAACGCAATCGTAATCTCCATTTTCCATGCGCGTTTTGAAGCGGGCAAGTATCTCTTTCAGCTCCTGAGCAGACAAATACCTCGCCTTGTCAATAGAGCAGCTATGGTAACACCCCGTGTTTATGTTGCCGTGCCCATCACCATACATAATGGCGGTATTCCAAGGGCATACATAATGTTCTTTCTGAACGAGCCTTCCTCGCTTCAAGCCCTCATCAAATTCCGGAAAAATCGCCGGATTACCGCAACCCTCGTGATCGTCCACCCAAAATCCGGAAGGACCCTTGTCTGCATGCCGAATCATCACATTGATTGCGTCAAATGTAGCCTTTTTGTCTTGTTTGTTTCTCATGTCGGAAACCTCCGTTAATAAGTGCCGCCAAATAGCGACCTGACATGTTAACGTGGTCTTTTAGAGCTTTTATGGAAATTATAGCATGTTTCTTTGTACTTGTCTATCCTACTTGCTCGGCAGGACAGGCGAAAACAGTTGCAAATCTAGAGGTTTTTATCGCTGTAAATGATGTGCTGCTTATGGAAAGGAACTCTACTGTTCATTGGATGGTGAACAACTAATTGTAACCATGCAATAGCGAACAGAACGGTGAGAGCAGTACACGGATTGCAGAAGCGCGGAATAAGGGACAAAATTATCGTTTCAGCAAACTTCTTCCCTATCCTCACAAGGATTGGTTTAAGTGAGGGCTTTCTGACTACTTTTCTGAAAGATGACATCTCAGAAGTACCCTTATGAAACAAGTTGAAAATCGGCATTTAACTGACGTATGAGCTGTACTTGTGCAAGGGCATGGACGCATCATTGCCCATGATTTTTGCGTTGCTCACAGGGAAGCTAATTCCGGATTATCGACCTTAAATCGTACAAAATCCATCCTATCCATCTACCATCAACAAAGGCAACTGCAAAAGCAAAGGGGCATGTGCCTTAATGACACATACCCCTTTTGTCAGCAACCCTTGTCCGACAACTGCCATAGTATTTGTTTTTTAAAACCTGTTTTATGGACAGCTACCCCACCGGGCATATTTATTCTGTTCATTAGTTCAGTGTAGGATTTGTCTTCAAATAGCTTTGAGACAAAAGAACTGAACCCCCAAATTTCTTTCCCGCTTCGAGTTTCGACAAAACAGTCGATTTCTGTAAAGTCTCTGGAATTGCCATAAACATAGTATCTGTCAAGGAGCAATTCTTTTAATAATTCTTCGATTATATCGAACCAAAGAAAAGGAGTCCAATAGAAAAACACAATGCCTTCTTCATCATTGAAAACACAATTGCCAACACCGTATTTTTTTACATAAAGTTCCTCAAGCTTCATGGCGCAGGAATCTATCATTTCGTCTTGAAGCAGATATTCAATAGTTATTTCCAATGCTTCTTTTATCCACTTTATTTTCTTAAGCAACGACTGCTCTGCCAGATGTTCTGCAAAATCAATACCATGTTCTTTGGCGACATCTTGCCTAATTATTAGTTTGGATAACTCGTTGGTGTACGGAATATATATTTCAATATCTGTTGGATTGCGTCCGTTCTTCAAAATCTTCGATATAATTCTTTTAGTTCTTCTTTTGTCTCTGAACCTAAAGCGATTTGATTACCTGAGCGTACGACCGAAAGTTTATATCGTTTATTGCTGACCAAAAAAGTTTCGATTTTTGCACATGTTATATCTTTATCGACCTAGAATATACCATTATGTCTGCAAATCTCCTTTAATGGTTCTGGAACATTTGATGGAAACTTTTGTATTCCAACAAATATAGGAATTATGTTTTTATTCTCTCGAAGCGCAATTTGTGCTTCATGAAAAATCCAATCATTGGGCTCGGTGCAACGATCAAAAACTGTTTCTGTAATAATTACAATAAAGTCAGAACAGTTTTCGATACGCTCAATAATAGCAGAATAAAAGTATCCGTTTTTTAAGAATTCAGTATCCAGAAAAATGTTGTACTCGTCGCATAGAGATTGATATATTGATTCAGCTACTGGTTTTCCACCATCTCTGCGATAACTGATAAAAACTGACATATGATACATCCTCCTTAAATCATGCCGAAGTGCCGGAGTGCCTCCTTGATCGCTTTTTCCTTCTCCGGCGGGCATTGGGGCTGTTTAGCGTCCTCAGACTTCGGCTTATCGTAATTCTCCCGTTCAATGATACCGCACTTCTGTTTTATCTGTGCGATATACAAGCTGCTGACTTTCAAGCCGCTATGCTCCAGTACATAGTCTTTGATTTCTTGGTAGGTAGCTTTCTTCTCCGCATCGGTCAAATCAAGCTCGTCCATCTTCACTTCGACTTCAATATGCTGAGTCGATTTCAGTTTGGACAATAGACAGACGGTCTCGACATGATGTGTCATCGGGAACATATCCACGGGCTGAACCGACATCGGGGCATAGCCTGCGGCGGCGAGTATTTTGCAGTCGCGGGCAAGCGTTGCGGGGTTGCAGGAGACATATGCGATGCGTTCGGCTCCGCTGTTTACAATTGCATCAAGAGCGGGCTTTTCCGCTCCGCGGCGCGGCGGATCGAGCAAAATTGCCGAGAAGCGTTTGCCTTCCGCAACGAGGCGGGGCAGAGCTGTTTCGGCATTTTCGCAGATGAATTCCGCGTTTTTGATGTTGTTGAGTTTTGCATTCCTACGGGCATCCTTAACGGCGGGCGGAACCGCTTCAATGCCCAGAACGGAGCGGGCGCGTTGAGCCAAAAGCAAGGAAATCGTGCCTATCCCGCAAAAAACATCCGCAACATCATCGTTTGCAGTCAGGTTCAATGCATTTGCGGCGGCAAGGTACAGCTTTTGCGTCTGTTCGGGGTTCACCTGCAAAAAGCTGTGCGCACCGACGTTAAATTTCAATCCGCAAACCGTTTCGGCAAGTTCTGCGCTGCCGAACAGCAGCTCGGTTTTGCTTCCGATACCGGGATCACGCGGGTTGCGGTTGATTCCGTGGATACAGGATGCAAGCGACGGCAAACCGCGTCTCAGCATTGAAACAAGCTCGTCCGAATGCGGAAGCGCGCCTGTTGTTACTATCGCAGCCATCGTTCCGCCCTCGGTTCTGCGCACCATAAGCTGCCTCAAAGTCCCGCTTTTTTGTTTTTCATCGAAGGCGCGGATGTCGAACAAATTAGCCCATTCGGCAACGATTCTTTTCGCCGTCATTGCCTCTTCGTTCTGAATCATGCATGTTTCAACGGGCACGAGTTTATGGCTTTTTTGTTCGTAATAGCCCGAAAGAACCTGCCGAAGGTTTTTCTTATTTGTCTTTTCGGCATTTGCAAACTGAAAAACGGCCTTGTTTCTGTAATGTTCGGGCTTGTCCGCGCCGATGCACGGAAGAACTTCAATCCCGCGAAAGCCTCCTATACGCTCCATTGCGCTGCGCACGGTTTCGCGCTTCATGCGGAGCTGCTCCGCATAGCTCATGTGAAGAATATCACAGCCCCCGCATTCGGCATAATGCGGGCAGGGCGGAATTACCCTTTCTGCCGACGGCCGAAGGATTTTTTGAAGTTTTGCTTCCGCAAACGAGGGTGCGGCTTTTTTTATTTCCGCTTCAACGGTTTCTCCGCAAATTGCGCCCGGCACGAATACAGCCATGCCGTTATGCCTTGCAATCCCCTGCCCCTCCGAACCGTACGCCGTGATTTCAAGCGTCACCGTCGAACCTGCCGACAGCTCCGAACGGTTATCCTCGGCGGTTATGCCGGCATTCATTCGTTTTCTGTTTAAATCCATGAATTTTTCCGTTTGCTTCCTTTTCCGTTCACTGAGCCGCACTCAGAATTTTGCCATAACCGAATTCAGGTCATAAAGTTTATCATCAAAGCAATCCCGCGTTGAAACTGCTTCCGCAAGCGGAACGCTGATAATGCGGTTTTCCCTTATGCCCACGGCGTATCCGAAGTTCTCTCGCAAATCGTTATTTTCCGCCGCTCTGCTTCCCGCACGGTCCGTTCCGCGCATATTCGCCTCGTCCGCAAGCAGTTCAACCGCACGCTGCCCCATTTTAGCGGCAAGCACTCTGTCGAACGCGGACGGGTTGCCGCCGCGCTGGATATAGCCAAGCACCGTCGCCTTTATCTCAACATCGGTGTATTTTCGGACATATTCGCAGAAATCCTCCGCTTTGCCCGCGCCTTCGGCGATCATAACAATGCTTGTGAGCTGTCCGCGGAGTTTGTTTGCGGCAAGCCGGTTCGCCGCATCCGCCCATGAAAGAGGACGTTCCGGAACGAGAATTATGTCTGCCGCGCCTGCAACACCCGCCCAAAGTGCAATATCTCCGCATCTTCTTCCCATGACCTCGATAACGCCGACCCTGTCATGCGCACGCATCGTGTCGCGAATTTTATAAATCTCGTTCATAACATTGTTCACGGCTGTATCGAACCCAATGGTAAAATCCGTATACCCCATATCGTTATCGATCGTTCCCGGAATGCCGATGACGGGAATGCCGCGCTTGCTGAGAGCATCCGCACCTTTAAAGCTGCCGTCGCCGCCGATGACGATAAGCCCTTCAATTTCGTATGCACGCAAAACGGAAATTGCCTTTTCGATTCCGCCCTCCGTTTTAAACTCCTCGCTCCGCGCCGTGCGGAGTATCGTTCCGCCTTTGTGCATTTTGCTTTCAACGTCGGCATGGGCAAGGTATCCGACTCTGCCTTCAATAAGGCCTTTGTAGCCGTGGTAAATGCCCATTACCTGCAAATCGATATCCACTCCGGTTTTGAAAACGGCGCATATCGCCGCATTCATGCCCGGAGTGTCGCCTCCGCTTGTTAAAACTCCGATTCGTTTCATCTTTTGCCCCTTAATTGCTTATTTCGCCTTAATCTCAATATTATTTTTTGCGGACAATTTTTACATTTTCTTCCCCAAGCATACGCTTCAGTTCAAACAGCAGCTCCTCCGCACAGTTCACGCAGCAGTGGCGCGGCGCAAGCAAAACCTTTCCCGTTGCCGCATCACGAAACAAAACCTCCGTGTTTCCGGGAAATCTGTGCAGCAGTTCAACAGCCGCATTCCGAAGATGCAGCGCGTCGGAAAGAAAATTCAGCGCAAGTCGCTTTTCCCCCGCGTTTTTTGAACCCTTTTGCAGCGGAACAATTTCGTCAATCAATATTGAATTGTCCCTGTCCTCCCGCATGGAGAACCTGCCGCGGACCGCAACGCATTTATCGTTTGCGATAAGGGAAGCATACTTTTGGTAAATGCTCGGGAACGCCGCAATCTCAATGCTTCCGCTCATATCCTCCAGCACCGCATACGCCATCAACCCCGCGCCGGATTTGACCGCACGGGTTCTCAGGGAACCGATGATTCCTCCCGCCGTCACGGTTTGGTTATCATGTATTGCTCCCGAACCGTCCGCCTCCGCAAGCTCGATGCAGGGCGTTAATGCGGAAAGCGCAGCCTCATATTCCATGAGCGGATGCCCGCTGACATATACGCCGAGAACCTCCTTTTCGGCACGGAGCAGAATATCAAGCTCAAACTCCGTTTTCATATCGGCCTTATCCGCTTCGGAAACCGTGTTCATCATGCTTCCGCCGTCATCCCCGCCGAAATCAAAAAGCGAAAGCTGTCCCGTTTCAAGTCTTTTCCTTTCGGCGGCGGCCGCAGTGAACTCCTGTTCAAAATGAGCCGTCAGATATTTTCTCGAAACGCCGAAACAATCGAAACAGCCAGCCTTTATAAGCCCCTCCAGCAGGCGTTTGTTCAGCCCGTCGGAAGTTCTTCGGAGGAAATTCGAAAAATCCGAAAATGCTCCGCCGCGGCTCCGCTCCTCCAGCACATCGTTCATCGCTCCCTCTCCGACGTTGCGTATCGCGGCAAGGCCGAACCTTACCGCACCGTTTTCAACCGAAAAACGTGCCTCGCTGCGGTTTATATCCGGCGGAAGAATTCTTATTCCGTGCTTGCGGCAATAGTAAATATAGAACGAGACCCTGTCCGCCGCAGTAAGATAGCTGTTGATGAGCGCCGTCATGAATTCCGCAGGGTACAGGCATTTGAGCAGCGCAGTTCGATATGCAACCACCGCATAGCACGCCGCATGAGCCTTGTTGAATGCATATGATGCAAAATCCATCATTTCATCAAAAATCTTCTCCGCCGCTTCCTTCGAAACGCCGCGCCGCAGTGCACCGTCAATTTTCACAACGCCGTCTTCCTCAACGCCGTAGATAAAGTTTTTGCGCTCCTGCGCCATAACATCGTGCTTTTTCTTGCTCATTGCGCGGCGGATAAGGTCACTCCTGCCGAGCGAATACCCCGCAAGGTCGCGGACAATCTGCATTACCTGCTCCTGATAGACCATGCAGCCGTAGGTTGCGTTCAAAATCGGCCGCAAAAGCTCCGTTTCGTATTTCACCGCTCCGGGATTCTGTTTGCACTCAATGTAGCGCGGAATCTGATCCATAGGACCCGGGCGATAGAGCGAAATGCCGGCGATAATGTCCTCAAGGCTTGTGGGCTTCATCTGCATCATGAAATGCGTCATCCCGCCCGACTCAAGCTGAAAAACTCCGACGGTGTCGCCCGAACTTATAAGGTCATATACGCATTTGTCGTCGTAATTGCAGTTGTCAAAGTCCGGAGGCGTTCCCCCGGACCGCTTTATGTATTCGCAGCAATAACGAATCACGGTCAGCGTCCGAAGCCCGAGAAAATCCATCTTCAGCATTCCGAGCTCTTCAAGCTCCGTCATTGTGAACTGCGTCGTGACAGCCTCATCATTGCGCTGAAGCGGAACAAGCTCCATCGTCGGAAGGGATGAAATAACAACACCCGCCGCATGAGTTGAAGTGTTTCTGGGAAGTCCCTCAACCTTCATTGCAAGCATCATGAGCCGCTTCACGCTGTCATCCGTTTCGCAAAGGTTCTTAAGCTCCGGAACAAGCTCCGCTGCGCGTGAAAGGGTGATATCCTTTTCCTGCGGGATGAGTTTTGCAATTCTGTCCACATCCTGGTAGGGAATGCGAAGCACCCTGCCGACGTCGCGAACGGCACCGCGTGCCGCCATCGTGCCGAAAGTCACTATCTGCGCAACATGATCGCTGCCGTATTTGTTTTTTACGTATTCAATGACTTCCTGACGCCGTTCGTAACAAAAGTCCACGTCAAAATCCGGCATACTGACGCGTTCGGGGTTCAGGAAACGTTCAAAAATCAGGTTGTAGCGAATCGGGTCTATGTCCGTGATGCCCATTGCATATGCTGCAATGCTTGCCGCGCCGCTGCCGCGTCCGGGTCCAACGGGTATGCCGTGCGTTTTTGCAAAGTGAATAAAGTCCCACACGATAAGGTAATAATCCACAAACCCCATCGAGATTATAACGTTCAGTTCGTATTCAAGCCTTTCGAGATGTTCCTTTGTCGGCTCACCGTAGCGGCGGCGCAGTCCGTCGGTGCAAAGCCGGCGCAGATACTGTTCGTTCGTCATGCCGTCCGGCGCGGTGAAACCGGGCAGGTGCCGCTTGCCGAATTCGATCGTCAGGCTGCATTTTTGTGCCGCCTCGGCAGTGTTTCGAACCGCCTCCTCATAGCCGCTCATGCGGCGAAGCATCTCCTCTTCCGATTTGAGGTAGAATTCATCCGCCTGCATCCGCATTCGGTTGGTTTCGTCCACAAAATGCCCCGTTTGAATGCAGAGCAGAACATCCTGCGCCTCCGCATCCTCCTTTCGGACATAGTGAATATCGTTTGTTGCAACAGTCTTTATGCCGAGTTCCTTTGCAAGCGCATCCAAACGCGGAAGAACTATAAGCTGCTCCGGGATCCCGTGATTTTGCAGTTCAATGTAAAAATCATCGCCGAACATACCCTGAAGGCGTTTTGCAAGGCGGCGCGCTTCATCGTATCTGTTCATCAGCAGAAGCTGCGGAATATCGCCCGCAAGACATGCCGAAAGGCATACAAGCCCCTCACAATGCTTTTCCAGCAAATTATAGTCAATGCGCGGCCGATAATAAAAACCGTCCACAAACGCAATTGAGGACAGTTTGATAAGGTTTTTGTACCCCGTTTCGTTTTTGCATAAAAGCACAAGATGGCCGTTTTCTCTCGTGCCCTGTTTTTCGTAAATTGAATTCGGCGCAACATAGGTTTCCATGCCGATAACGGGCTTTATCCCCTGTTTCATGCACTCTTTATAAAACGCTATCGCGCCGTACATATTGCCGTGATCCGTTATCGCAAGCGAATCCATGCCCAATTCCTTTGCACGCGAAACAAGCTCGCGTATCCGCGCCGCGCCGTCCAGCAGGCTGTATTCGGTGTGAACATGAAGATGCGTAAAACCCATTTTTTCCTCCTTTGTGCCGATGAACCTTTTCCCCATGCCGCACTGTTTGCGGAAAACGCGGAAACCGCCCCCACTGAATCAGTCCGGCATTTCCGTCCGTATGTCTTCCGCCATTTCGCACAGTTTTCTGAGGCGATAATTTGCGGCGGATCTTCCGATGCCTATTTCCTCCGCAAGTTCGGACAGGGGCATTTCAAAATTGTTGAGCCTCGCTTCCGCGACAATGCGAAGCGGCGGCGGAAGATTCTCCGCGCCGACAACGCTCAGAACAAGGCGAATATCCTCCGCCTGCTTCATTGCCGTGCGCGTTGCCTTCTCAATGTTTGCATTTATGCAGTTCACGCCCCTGTTCACAGTGTTGTTAAGTTGGCGCACGATTCGCTGTTCGTTAAGCACCATCACTGCATCCGATGCCCCGGCAAGTGCAAGAAAATCCGACAGTGTCTCCGATTCTTTGATGTACAGCACAATGCTGCCCTTGCGTTCGGTGCACTTGATACGAATTCCGAAATCGGAAATCATCCGTTTTGAAAACATTGCAAGCTCGGCATTTTTGAACACAAGCTCACAGTGATATGCTTTTTTTGGTTCCGACACCGAACCGCAGGCAAGGAACAGCCCGCGAATAAATGCGCGCCGCTGCGTCTCTGTTTCGATAACACTCTTCGGAACATGCGGCTCGTAGCTCTTTTCGCCCTCCGCATTATAGCTCACAAGCCCGGTCGCCGTCAAAAAATCACCAATACCGTTCCCGTGGAGCAGAAGTTCGCAGTATTCCGCATTCAATCGCTCGTGCTTAACGCGGTTCAGTTGGCTTTCAAGCCCGAAATACTGCGCCGCCAGCTTGGAAACAAGGCTCAGCGCCGCTTCGCTTTCAAGCACATAGTGAACGCCCCAGCACCGCTTCGCAGGCATCAGTTTCAGCGCACCGATGCTCAGAGTGAATGCGCTTAAAAGCGCATGCGCATCGGCCTCACGCTTTATTTTCTGCTCCGAAATTTCCTTTTTTACTCCGGCAGAGAACGACGGGCATTCGTGTTCGCTCTGTTCCGCCGTTTTTTTTGCATTTTCGGTTTTAAAACCGCTGCCGTCGATTTTGCTGTTGTGTTTTTTTTCGTTCATTTCAAATGTGCACGTTCGTGCCGCCCTTTGCGCTGCGCTTTTTTATTCGCCGCCGCAATATTTATCTCAATACCGTTCTATTTCGGTTCAAACCGCGTCCTTATGTCATCCGCTTCGGAAACAAGATCCCGATGCTCAAGCAGAACGGAGCATTTGTCTTTCATTCTGTCGTGAAGTGCTTCCGCCATCGCAACGGAACGATGCCTGCCGCCCGTGCATCCGAACGCAACCATAAGCCGCCGCTTGCCCTGCTTTATAAACTCCGGAATCACAAGATCCAGCATGTTTTCTATCATATTCAGCTGCCTGCGAACATTTGCATCGGAAAAAATAAATCGGCGAACCTCTTCATCCCTGCCGGATTTGCAGCGCAGCTCTTCAATGTAGAACGGGTTTGCGGTGTAGCGCATATCGAAGATAAAATCCGCATTTTTCGGAATTCCGCGTTTGAAGCCGAAACTTGAAATTATCAGTCTGAGCGGAATATTCTTTCCCCGCATTAAAATATCCTCAACCGTTTTTCGAAGCTCGTTCAGCCGCATGTTCGTCGTGTCAACGATATAATTCGCCTTCTCCTTCAACGGGATTAGAATTTCGCGTTCGGTTTGAATGCCTATGCCGACATCGTCATTCATCGGGTGGCGGCGGCGCGTTTCGCTGTATCGGCGCACAAGCACGCTGTCCTCGCACTCAAGGAACATTATTTCGTACGGACATTCAAGCCGGCGCAGTTCATCATAAGTGTTAAGCGGATTGTAGCCGAACACCGATTCGCGGCTGTCGATAACAAGCGCGACGCGTTCGATGTTGTTTTCGCTGCTGCTGCAAAGCTCAATGTATTGTTTTGCAAGCTGACAGGGCATATTATCTGCGCATACAAAGCCCATATCCTCAAGAATGCCGAGAACTTGAGATTTTCCCGCACCCGAAAGCCCTGTGACGATTAAAATATACATTCTGTTTTCCTCAATTTTATCCCGATGTATGTTTCCGTTTTTGTTTATATTGTTGTACTCGAATTTTATTTAATAATTTTGATCTCCGGCTCAAGCAGAACACCGAATTCTTTATATACGCGTTCGCGCACAAGGTCAATCAGGTTAAGCACATCCGCGCATGTTGCTCCGCCGCAATTGACGATGAACCCCGCATGCTTCGGGCTGACTTCCGCCCCGCCGATTCTTGTGCCTTTGAGCCCCGCCTGTTCTATCAACGCACCTGCGAAATGCCCCTCGGGCCGTTTAAAAGTGCTACCTGCGGAAGGATACTCAAGCGGCTGCTTTTCTTTGCGGCGCATATTGAATTCCTCCATTCTGCGCCGAGCTTCCCCGTCGGCATCAACAGCAAGTTCAAACTCCGCTCCCGCAACAACGGCATTAGGAAAGGCGTAAACAGAGCTTCTGTACCCAAGATCGCCCGCATGAACGATTTTTTTTGCAATGCGTCCGCATTCAACAACGGTGACGCTTTTCAGCACCTGTTTTATCTCCCCGCCGTATGCACCTGCATTCATTGCAACCGCACCGCCGACCGTGCCCGGGATACCCGCTGCCCATTCAAGCCCCGAAAGGCCCTCGGCGACGGCCGCCTTTGCAGCCGTGCAGAGCAGTGCACCCGCTCCGCATTTCAGCCTTGTTCCGTCAAACCCGACGCCCGCCATGCGCGCACCGATTCGGATGAACAGAGCCTCAACGCCGCTGTCTGAAACGAGAAGATTGCTGCCGTTGCCGATAATATACACAGGGTAATCGCAGCTCCGCGCCGCAGAAAGCATTGCGCAAAGCTCGTCCGCATCCTTCGGCTCCGCAAAAAAAGTTACGGGACCTCCGATGCGGAAAGTTGTGAATTCCCGCGCCCGAACATTCCGCCTGAACGGCAGATTTCCGAGAGCCCTTGCAAGCATATCGTTTTTTTCCATTAAAAATCCCGTTTCCTCTCCTCCTGTTTCGGGGATCGCGTTCAAATGCTTCCCGTTCCGGAATGAATGCCGCGGCACAAATCCCCATGTTGTATTTTACAGCAAAAACAGGCGTTTGTAAAGGTTTTTCGTCCTCATCTTTTTTTGAAAGCGGCTTAAATGGGCGGGCGTTTGTCAAAAAGCGGCTCTCCGCGCCGCCGTACCGGTAAAAGCGTTCGGGAGGTTAAGGATGCTCTCGCTCAAAAGCCCGTATGCTTCCGTCAAAAAGGACTGTTCAAACTTTTTCTCCGCCGCAGGGTTCATCGGCATAAGTCCCAATGTGCAAAGCTCGCTCTGCCGCGCAGCGGAAAGCATATCTGCAATAAATTCCGAAATACAGCCCATTTTTTCGCGCTCCGTTTTCGCCGAAATGCCCACAAACTGCACCTCGTCCGTTTCATTGCAAAAGGGCAGCACCTCGAAATATTTCGCCTTGTTTGCGGCAGCAAGTCTTTCCATATCTCCCGCCGCGCGCGCATCACCGATGCAGAAATCCCCCTTGCCCTTTTTAAATTCATCAACGCTGCTCCGTTCAAACTTCCCTGCCTCGATCCCGAATCCGTCGTTTGAATAAGAATCGGCGCCGGCTTTGCTTTCGCCGTTCTCCGCAATAGGTTTCAGTATTTCGGTCATTTCCGCCGCAGTAACCCTTTCCGGATAAAACAGCGCAAGCTTGCACCCGGCCGCAAACGGAAGTGCGCGCAGCGTCCGCCCGTCCGTGCCGCAGTCAAAGCCCGCCGGCAGCTCCCCGGCCCCGTATCCGTCACCGAAATCCACAGCCGTGCCGTCGATACCGAAAATCTCGGTTCCGTTCATGATTCGAAGCTCCCTGCCGTTCAAAAAACCGGCAGGAAAGCTTATCACGTCCGGAAATTCTCCGTTTTGAAGCTTCGCTTCCGCTTCTGCTTCCGAAATCGATTCAACCTCAAAATAAACACCGAAATGCCGTCGTTCCGCTCTGTCCGCAATTTTTTTGAGCCATGCTCCCACACTGCCCATATACGGCTTGAATCTGACAACATGCCAAACGTTTATAACGCCCGAAAATTCCTCCTCCTCCGGTTCGAGCCATTCGCGATATTGATCCCGTTCAAGCATCTTTCCCGCACATTTCGGCAGATAGATCATAAACAGCAGCACGGCCGCCAGCAGCACAGCCGCAATCGTTTTTTGAAATCCGTTCATGCCGCAGTTTATGCGCCTTTTGCCGCCTGCATTCCGCAGAAATCAAAAACCGCGAGTGTGCGTCATGCGCATTCACGGCAGTATACAACAGTTACTATTTGCTTTTTATATTCGCAATGCGTTCTCTCCGCTCGCATATCACTCGAAAAAGCCGTTAAACTCCGGAGTGAATTCCGCGCTTGCGGATGAAAGGCTTTGCGTGTAGATGTTTTCGAATCCGAGGGAAAGTGCATAATCAACGGCCCTTTTGTATTCGCGCTTCAGGAGCCTTCTGTTAAGCGGGGGCTGAAGCTCAAACATCGGTGTATACTGGCTCATCAGTGAAATATGTGTTTCGAGAGGAAGATTCTCCCTGATAAAATCCAGCACTCCGCGCGCTTCATCCACCGAACCGGGCAGAACAAGATGGCGAACGATCATTCCGCGCTTTGCAATTCCGTTCTTATCGATCTGCAAAACCCCGCACTGACGCTGCATTTCCCGCACGGCGGCAGCGGCAGCGGAAAAGTAGTCCTCTCTTCGGCTGTATTTTTTTGCGGCGGCGGAGCTTACGTATTTCAAATCCGGAAGATATATGTCAACAAGCCCCTCCATAAGGCGCAGAGCTTCAACCTTTTCGTAAGCATTCGTGTTGTAAACTATCGGAATGCGCAATCCCCGCATCCGTGCAAGCGGAACGGCTTTTGCAATCATGCGCACATGCGGTGCGGGAGTGACCAAATTGATATTGTTCGAACCGAGTTCCTGCAGGCGCAGCATTATGTCCGCAAGCTCCCCCGCATCCTTCACAACGCCCTTTGCAGATTGGCTGATGTCCATATTCTGGCAAAAAACGCATCCCATATTGCAGCCCGAAAAGAAGATCGCGCCGCTGCCTTCCGCGCCGGAAATCGGCGGTTCCTCGCAGTAATGCCGCGCCGCTCTTGCAATGAGCGCAGTTTCGTACGGGTTCCTGTTTCCGAGGCTTTCCGCTGCAAATCCGCCCACACCGCATACGCCCGCATGTTCCGCACGGTTAACCCCGCACTCAAGCGGGCAAAGCCTGCATGATTTTCCGCCGTTTGCAAAAAGTCCGCAGGATTCAATGCCCTCTGTCTGCATTTTTGTTTCTTCCGATGAAATATCCGAAATAATCATTTCATTCCGTTCCGAACCCTCGGCCTCAGGCCGTCGGTTCCCCGTCCTCATTTTTATTCTCCGCCTTCTGCAAGGCGCGGTGTTTTTTCGGCGTGCTGCATTTTTCGGCCGTGAAACGGAACGCAATGATTCCGTTCTCATACTCGATATCGATTTTTTCGCCCAAAAGGTTAAGCACCTCGGAAACTATCGCAAGGCCGAGTCCGGTGCCGTCACCCGTGTGCGCATGATCCGCTTTGTAGAATCGTTCAAACAGATGTTCAAGGTCGGCAGGATCAACTTCCGCGGGATTGCTGACAACAAACTCATAGCGATTCTTTTCCGCATTTTCAAACAGGTTCACGCTGACAGTGCAGCCGTCCGTTCCGTGTTTTATCGCATTGTCAACCAATGCTATGAGCACCTGCTCAATGCGGTCGGCATTTGTGTATGCATAGTATTCGCCCTCGGGAGCTTCAAGCCGCACGCTTTTGCCGCGCTGTGCCGCCGCATCGTTCATCCTGTCCGCAACATCGTATGCAATTTCATAAAGTTCAACCCGTCCCTTTGAGAACGCAACGCCGCCGCTCTGAAGCCTTGAAAGTTCAAGCAGGTCGTTGATAAGGTTTGAAAGGCGTATCGATTCGCGCAGGATATAGCCGTAGTAACGTTTTCTGTCTTTTTCATCCTGCACCATTCCGTCGTTAAGCGCATCCGCAAGGCTTCGAATGGATGCAAGCGGCGTGCGCAGCTCATGGCTGACGTTTGCAACATAGTCCTTTCGCGTCTGTTCAAGTCTCTCGCTTTCGGTAACGTCCGTTATCAGCACAACCGCACCGAAAAGCGAACCGTTCTCCTCGTGAATCGGGGTTGCCGCAATGCGGAGCATCCTTTCGCCGATCGTAAAATCACAGCTGCGCACTTCGTCCGTATCAAGAGCTTCTATCGCCACGGCAGCAATTTTCGGATAACCGGCCGCCGCTGCGGGGTGGGTATTTTCCTTCCCGCCCAAAAGCTGCACGGAAGCGGAGTTGTAATGCGTGACAACGCCCGTTTTATCCACGGAAATAATGCCCTCGCCGATGCCGTCAAGCACGGTGCGCAGCCTGTTGCGCTCAACAACAAGGCTGTCAATATTGTTTTGAAGAGCTTCCGCAAGAATATTGAACGATTGCGCAAGGTGACGCGATTCGTTGCTTCCCTCTTCCTTGGCGCGAACGGTCAAGTCTCCCCCCGCCATTTGCAGCGCAACGTTTGAAACGTGCCGAATGGGCTTTGTTACCTTGCTGAATATGATAACTATCGGAATAAGCATCAAAAGTGCAATGCCGAGCATTGCAAGGCCGAGTTCCACCGCAAGCTTTGCAAGCGTGCTTTCAGCCTGTTTTGAACCGACAACAAGTATCACGGAACCGATTATATCACCCGAATCGGAATACACCGGCGTGCCGACAACAATTCCTATATCGGTTGACGGAAGAGCAATTTCTTCTCCCTGAATGACCGTTTGGAAGCAGCGGCGGACGGTTTCAACGCTTTGGTCGTACTCATCCTGTTCTGCCGTTGTAACAACCTCACCGTTAGGTTCTATTATGTAAATTGTTGCATCCGATGCGGAAAATTCGCCGAGATGCAGCATCCTCGCAAGAGTGCGTTTGTCCGTGTTTGATTCATACAGCTTTGTCACGCGCTGCGATATTGACTGCGCTTTCGGCTTCAGTTCGTCAATTTTCATTCCGGCGTACATTTCATGCCCGACAACGGAAAAAAGGCACGCAACAAGTATCACCAGCAGCACCGTGATTGCGCACACAATATAAAGAATTATTCTGAACAGGCTTGATCTTTTCATATCTCTCGTTTTCTGCGGGGCCGTGCTGAAACCCGCCGCACACGCATTTCGGAAAAAACATCAGCAGGCGAACCCGCAGCGTTTCAGCCTTTCGGGTTCGCCCTGAAGTTCATTTTCATTTTTGCAAAACGGTTCAAAAGGGCAAAATCTGTCCGTTTCATTCCGTCGGCTTTTCTTCAACGAAATCGTATGCCTTCGGCGTTTCGGGCAGTTTTTTGCGTTCCTCGTTGTCCTGTCTGTCATCGGGATCGCCGTATGCCTCAAACCTGTAGCCGACACCGTAAACGGTTTTTATCTCCCATCCGCAATCGTCCGCAGACTGCAGCTTCTGGCGAATGCGCTTAATCTGAGTGTCAACGGCGCGCGTATCGCCGTAGTATTCATAGCCCCATACGATTGAAAGGATCTTTTCGCGCGAAAAAACCTTTCCGGGATGTGAGGCAAGCAGCTGAAGGATCTCGACTTCTTTCGGGGTGAGCGGCAGTCTTTCGCCGTTCAGCCTTACGTCGTAGTTATTTATATTGATTTCAAGGTTTCCGTAATGCAGAATCTTTGCGGGTTCCGTTTCCTGCATTGAATACCTGCGCAGAACGGCCTTGACCCTTGCAACAACTTCACGCGCGCTGAAGGGCTTTACAATGTAATCGTCCGCACCGAGCTCAAGCCCGAGCACGCGGTCGATCTCCTCGGATTTCGCCGTCAGCATTATAATCGGAACACTGCTGTTCTGGCGAATCTCGCGGCAAACGTCCATTCCGCTTTTTTTGGGCATCATGAGATCAAGAATAACAAGGTTCGGCTTTTTGCGGTTGAATTCTTCAATCGCCTGTTCGCCGTCAAATGCCGAAATGCTCTCGAATCCCTCGTTTCTGAGGTAGACGCCGAGTGTTTCGTGAATGATATGCTGATCATCGCAAATCAGTATCTGCTGTTTGACTGACATAGTACTTTGTACGCTCCTTTGTTGGTTGGTGCATTTATATTATATTGCCTTTTAAGCAAAGTTTCAAGTACTTTTTTTATTTGACATATCGAGATGCGCACTTTGTCACAATATTCTTTTTTCGGTCAATCAGCGGCATATTCGCGTCGAATGACAAAATAGGTACATATTCTGTCAGGCAATATACACCGATAGGCAACCAAAATTGCCGCATTCGCGTGTTATAATAGGAGCATGAAAAGAATCGGGCCGGCGAGCAGCCCCGCAAGGGTGCTCTGACAGGGATGCGGCGGCGGACTGTTCAACGGGTTTTACCCGCGGAGCAGCATGAACAATGTTTACTCCGAGCTCTTTTCACAGAAACTATCATTATTAATTAAAGGAGTGTAACATCATGGAAGAGAAAAGAAAAATCAGGATGCCCATCGGCGCAGCCGTTGCGTGCCTTCTCATAGTTGCCCTTTTGACCGTCGGTATCGTTGCCGGCGCCAAGTTTATCAACAATTCGCTTTCTGCCTCACAGACCGAAAAGAACGCTTCCGTCCAAGCAACATCGGCACCTTCCGGCTCAAACGGCACCGTCGGTTCATCAGGCGACAAGACCGGCGACCTTCCTTCTGACAAGATTTCTTACGCCGGCAGTTCGGCTCGACCCGATTCGGAATACAAAACCATTGAAAACTGCATGTCCTCCGTTGTCAGCATCGATGTCACGGCGCAGAGCGGGCACAAGAGTGTGCTTGCAGGTTCGGGCTCCGGAGTCATCATTTCGGCGGACGGCTATATCGTGACCTGCAACCATGTTGTTGAGGGCGCACAGAAAATTTTCGTCTACCTTGACAACGGCAATGACTACGAAGCAACTCTTGTCGGCACCGACAGCGTGACCGACCTTGCGGTTATCAAAATCAATGCCTACAATCTCTCTTACGCCAAATTCGGCGATTCGTCAACGCTCAGCGTCGGTGAAGACGTGTTTGCAATCGGCAACGCACTCGGCCAGCTTTCCAACACATACACACGCGGTTCCATCAGCGGCCTTGACAGGAGCATTACCATTGACAACGTGACCATGACCCTGCTCCAGACAGATGCCGCAATCAACCGGGGCAACTCCGGCGGCGGACTGTTCCGTGAATCGGACGGCACTCTCATCGGAATTGTGAATGCAAAGAGCAGCGGCAGCGGTATTGAAGGCCTTGGCTTTGCAATCCCCTCCACGCTTGCCCGTGAAGTTATCGGCAACCTTATGGATTACGGCTTTGTTGTCGGCCGTCCCTATCTCGGTGTCTCCACTCAGGATGTTTCCCTCTCCGGTTACGGATTCTTCACCAGTACTTACACCTATCCCTGCATTGTATCCGTTGAAGACGGCAGTGCGGCTCAGCAGGCAGGACTGAAAAAGGATGATGTTATCATGGCTGTCAACGGCGACACGGTCTCAAGCTCCGACGGACTTTACATCGCTGTCAGCAAGTTCAAAGTCGGCGACACCGTAACGCTCACCATTCTGCGCGGCAATTCGCAAATCGATGTTTCCGTAACTCTCGGCCAGCGCAGCACGGCAAAAACCGCCGAATAATGCAGTCGCTGATTATGCTTGAACAACCAAAACGCACCGCCGCACATTAAAGCGGGGTGCAATATCGAAACAACCTGCCGCGTGCAGGTTTTCAGATAAATTGTTCCGCCTTTTGGAAAGGATCCTTCCCGAAGGCGGACTTTTTTTGAGCATTTTCCTTTCGTTTTGAAATGCAAAATTTTTATTTCTTATTTCCAAAATTCCTCAGGTCAGCGTTTTGTGTGCGGAAATCGAAAAAAAATCGAACATTTCCTTAAAAGGGGCTACCATTTCAGCCCCGATGTGCTATAATGTATTTGGTGGAAGAGTTTTATTTTCCGCAAAGCTGCACAAACTGTTCTCCAAGCCGACTTTTCGGGTCCGCAAAACCTTCCGACGTTTGCGGGACGGATGCAGCGGTTTGCGGAGTTCTGTCTGCCCGCAGGGAACTGCCGTGTGATGTTCTCGCGGGCGAAAAAACCGCAAAATGTTTAAAAACAGTTATAAAATTTTAAAAAATTGAAAGGTCGCTCCCCGATGCCGAACCGGTGCGGGCGGGCAGAAAAAAATATGAAGGACGGATTCATCAAAGTTGCTGCATGTTCACCGAAAGTTGTGCTTGCAGACCCGAAAGCCAACGCCGATGCTATAATTGCCGCGCTGCACCGCGCCGCGGCACACGGGGTTCGGCTTGCCGCATTTCCCGAGCTTGCAATGACGGGCTACACCTGCGGCGACCTTTTCATGCACGAATTGCTTTTGGACAGCGTTGAAACCGAGCTTCTCCGCATCGCACGCGAAACCGCGAACCTTCGGCTTGCTGCCGTCATAGGTGCGCCGATTCGCTGCGCGGACAAGCTTTACAACTGCGCCGTTGTCATATCCCGCGGAGTGATTCTTGCTGTCGTTCCAAAAACGCATATGCCGAATTACGGCGAATTCTATGAGCTGCGGCATTTCGCCGTGCCGTCCCGCACGGAACTCGGCGCCGCCGCGCCTTATATTGATTCATTGCAGACTTTTTTCAATCCCGACGGCTGCATCTTCTCATGCACGGATTATCCCGATTTCCGTTTCGGCATTGAAATCTGCGAGGATCTTTGGGTTGCTTCCCCTCCGTCGGATAAACTTGCCGCTGCCGGCGCGCTCGTAATCGTTAACTGTTCCGCCGGAGATGAAATCATCGGCAAGGCGGATTACCGCAAGCGCATCACGGAAGTTCAATCCGCAAAAAACATTTGCGCGTACCTTTATTGCGGCGCGGGTGAGGGTGAATCAACAAGCGATATGGTCTTTTCGGGGCATTGCTTTGCTTACGAAAACGGCACACTGCTTGCCGAAAAAGCGCCTTTTGACTACGCGAACGATATGCTTATCACCGAAATTGATTTGGGACGGCTGCTTTACGACAGGCGCCGCGTGAACAGCTTCTGCGCGGGCAATGCTGCCCATTCCGGTCTTTTCGTTGATTTCTCTCTCGGATTCGGTTCATGCGGCCCCGCCCCGCGCGAGGACCTTCCCGAAACGGAACTTACCCGCCGCTTCCCGCGCAATCCCTTTGTTCCGCATGACGAAAACGAATTGAACGCACGCGCAAAAGATATTCTGACGATACAGGCTCTCGGGCTCAAACGCCGGCTTGAACACACTCATTCAATGAGCGCAGTCATCGGCATTTCGGGCGGACTGGATTCCGCACTTGCGCTGCTTGCTGCGGCAAAGGCATGCGACCTTATGGGCATTGACCGCAAATTTGTTCACGCCGTCACCATGCCCTGTTTCGGCACCACCGAACACACGAAACAAAATGCCGTTGCTCTTTGCAATTCCCTCGGTGTAACGCTTCACACGATTCCGATTGCGGATTCGGTGCGTTCGCATTTTCGCGACATCGGGCACGACGAAACCTGTCACAACGTTGTTTACGAAAACGCACAGGCGCGCATGCGCACCCTTGTGCTGATGGATCTTGCAAATGCGCTGAACGGCCTTGTTGTCGGCACGGGCGACCTTTCCGAGCTTGCACTCGGCTGGGCAACCTACAACGGCGACCATATGAGCATGTACGGCGTGAATGCAGGCATTCCCAAAACGCTTATCAAATACGTTGTGCGTTATTATGCGCGGCACTGCGAAAACCCCGCGCTGCACGACACCCTGACCGCAATACTTGAAACCCCAATATCTCCGGAGCTTCTTCCCGCCGATGAAAGGGGCAATATTGCTCAAAAAACAGAAGATCTTGTCGGGCCGTACGAGCTGCATGATTTCTTCCTCTATTACGTGCTGCGTTGGGGCTGCCCGCCTGCAAAGCTTTTCCGCATTGCAAAGCAGGCATTCCGCGAAAGTGAGTTTTCGAATGAAACGATTTTGAAATGGCTCAAAAACTTCTATCGCCGTTTCTTCAATCAGCAATTCAAGCGCAACTGTCTGCCCGACGGGCCGAAAGTCGGTTCCGTCTGCCTTTCCCCGCGCGGGGATTGGCGAATGCCGAGTGACGCCGTTCAAAGGCTTTGGGCGGATGAAATTCAAAAATTGAGCTGAACAAACGCGAATTAAACCGATTAATTCGGAAACGGGGTTTTGGGTGTATTTTTGGTTTTTTGTCAATCGTACCTACCGAGTAATTGAGCAATTGAGGTGTGCAGCATGAGTTACCACGCATTATACAGGCAGTACCGTCCGAGCAGGTTCTGCGAAGTTGTCGGACAGGAGCATATCACCGATGTTCTGCGCAACCAGATCCGCACCGGGCGCATTGCCCACGCTTATCTTTTCAGCGGTTCACGCGGCACGGGCAAAACAAGCACGGCGCGAATACTTGCCCGCGCCGTCAACTGTCTTGACCCGAAGGACGGCGAGCCCTGCGGCAAATGCGCTGCCTGCCTTACGGACGTTTCGGAAAGCATAGACATTATCGAAATGGACGCCGCTTCAAATTCCAAAGTTGACGAAATGCGCGCGCTCCTCGAAAAGGCCGAGTTTGCTCCGATTTACCTTAAAACAAAGGTTTATATCATTGACGAAGCGCACATGCTTTCAAAAAGTGCAAACAACGCTCTTCTGAAAACTCTCGAAGAGCCGCCCGCACATGTTGTTTTCATTCTTGCAACGACCGAACCGCAGGCGCTCCCCGCAACGATACTTTCCCGCTGCCAGCGTTTTGATTTTCGCCGCCTTTCGGTTCATAATCTTGCGGCGAACACACGGCGCGTACTTCATTCCGCAGGGGCTGAAATCGAAGACGAAGCGTTGATGTGCATTGCGCGTGCGGCGGACGGCGGAATGCGTGACTGTCTGAGCATTGCCGACCAGTGTCTGAGCTTCTGCGGCGATGCGGACGGCACGGAACAAAAACTTATCACTCAACAGGATGTTCTGTCCGTTCTCGGCAGCATGAATGCGGATTTTCTGTTTGATTTTGCGGATTCCGTGCTGCATTCCGACACGGCGGCGGTCATGAAAAACATCGAACAGGTTGTCTCCGGCGGGCGCGACATCGGCGTTTTCGTTCAGGATCTTTCCAACCATTTCCGCTCGCTTCTGCTTGCAAAAGTTTGCGGAAGCTGTGCGGATATTCTTGACTGCACGCAGGACACGATGGAACGCTACCTTGCACAGGCGGAATCAGCCGGCAAGGCGCGGCTCGAAAGAACGCTTGATGCTCTGATGCAGCTTCAGCCGAACCTTCGCTGGGTCACCATGCCGCGGGTTTTGCTTGAAAGCACGCTTCTTAAAGTCTGCCACCCGGATGAACAAACCGAGATGGCTGCCCTTATCGACCGTATGGAGGAGCTTGAACGCAGGCTCAAAAGCGGCGCATTTGTTTCCGCCGAACCAAAAGCGGCCTCCGATTCGGCTCAAAGTTCGGGCAGCCGTTCGGACAATTCGAACAATTCGGACAATAAAGAAGCGGGTTCCGCATCTTCCGAAAATGAAAAAGCAGCAGCCGAACCGGCGCTTCCGACGCCGCCCGTTGTTTCCGACAGTTTCGAAGTGCCCGCCGCAACGCCCAAAGCGGAAGAATTGTTCCGCACATTCATGGCGGCACTGATGAAAACGGATATGATGCTCGGCATTCAGATTCAGCTTGCGGCAGCGCATTGGCTCGAAAACGAAAATCTTTTTATTTGCTTTGACAAATCAAAGCGTTCCAATTATAATTATGCAAACACACCCGAGGTGAAGGCAAAACTCCGCCGCGCGGCGGGCGAAAGCATTGCGCCGCACGGCGTCGAGCTTGTGCTCAAGGACGGAAGCGTCGTTGCAAAAAAGGACGTTCCGACTGAGCTTTTCGGGGTTGAAATCACCGAAGTTTAGCAGAAAAAGTACAGCAGAAAACGTTCTGTATAACGGCATTCGGCGAAAGGTATTATTTTATTTTATATAAAGAGGTTACACAATGCAGATTCAGGCACCGAAGGGAACAAAGGATGTTCTGCCCGGCGAAAGCTATAAGTGGCAGTATATCGAAAAAGAAATGCGCGATCTGTGCCGCCTGTACGGCATTAACGAATTGCGCACGCCGATAATTGAACACACCGAGCTTTTCATGCGCGGCGTCGGCGACACGACGGATATAGTTCAAAAGGAAATGTACACTTTCAAGGATAAGGGCGACCGCTCCATCACCCTCAAGCCCGAGGGCACGGCGGGCATGGTTCGCGCCTTCCTTGAAAACAGGCTCTTCAACGAGGCTCTTCCCCAAAAGATGTATTATCTCAACGCTCCGGTTTTCCGCTATGAAAAGCCGCAGGCGGGAAGGCTTCGCGAACATCATCAGTTCGGCGTTGAGTTTTTCGGTGCGTCCTCCTTTGAAGCCGATGCGGAAATCATCATGCTTGCGCTCTCCCTTCTGAGAAGGTTGGGGCTTGACGAGTTGACGCTGCACCTTAACAGCATCGGCTGCGGAAAATGCCGCCGGGAATACAACAAGGCTCTTTTTGATTATCTGAAATCACATATCGACGGCATGTGCAAAACCTGTCAGGACAGGCTTGAGCGCAACCCCATGCGCATTCTCGACTGCAAAGAGGAACGCTGCAAGGAAATCTGCCGCAGCGCACCGCGCACGCTTGATTACCTCTGCGATGATTGCCGTGCACATTTCGAGGGACTCAAACGCTGTCTCGACACCTGCGGCGTGAAATACGTTGTCGATCCGGATATCGTCCGCGGGTTGGACTATTATACCGGCACGGTATTCGAAATTGTCTCCACCCGCATCGGCTCTCAGGGCACCGTATGCGGCGGAGGCAGATACAATAACCTCGTTGAAGAACTCGGAGGGCAATCCCTTCCCGCCGTCGGTTTCGGCATGGGCATGGAACGCTTGCTGATGGTCATGGAAAACGCAAACGCCGTCATTCCCAAGCCCAAGCCCGTGAAGGTCTATTTCGCCGCAATGGGCGAACAGCCCCGCCTTGCCGCTTTCGGCCTTGTTCAAAAGCTTCGCGAAAACGGAGTTTTTGCCGAATTCGACCACATGGAGCGCAGCTTTAAGGCGCAATTCAAATACGCAAACAAGATTTTTGCGGAATATGTTGCTATTCTCGGCGATGACGAGCTTGCGGCAGGAGCAGCAAAAATCAAATGCATGGCGGACGGCTTTGAAACCTCCGTCAAACTTGATGAGCTTGTTGACTATTTTGCGGACTGAAACCCGTTCCGCAATTAAATACGAACAGAGCACAAGGGAGCTGTGATGACAGTTCCCTTTTTTGTTGTTTTCTTTCCCGCTTTTAAAGCATGATGCATATCAGCCCGTTGCAGCCTTCGTTTACCATTCTTGTTATCGCGTCGCGCAGCTTCATCTGAACATCCGCAGGCAAGCGCGACACCTTGCCCGCCATGCCGTCCTTAACAAGGTCATAGAGCGATTTTCCGAAGATGTTCGTGCTCCATATCTCATCCGGTTTGTTTTCGAACTTGTCAACAAGGTATTCGATAAGCTCCTCGCTCTGTTCGGCGGTGCCGACAAGCGGGTTGACCTCGCTTTCGATATCAACGCGAATGATATGCAGTCCGGAAGCCTTTGCTTTCAGACGAACACCGAAACGCGAACCGTGCTGGACTATCTCAGGCTGATCCAGCTGCATTTCATCTATCTGCGGCGGAACAAGGCCGTAACCCGTTTCCTCCGCCGCCGTGAGTGCGCCCGCAATGCGGTCATATGCCTTTTTTGCCAGAACAAAATCCTTCAGCGAAGCAATAAGCTCGCTTTCGTTTTTAATTTCGCAGCCGCATTCCTCGCTGAGCACACGATAGAACACATCATCATTCGGAACAAGCCGGAACACCGCACTGCCGCTGCCAAGGCTGATGCGAACCTGCTCAACGGGTTTATAATCCTCCATCCCTCCGAACACCTTTTGAATCAATGCTGCATCCCGCATTTTGTTCAGGTTCGGCATTGCCGTTTTTGCCCTTTCAAGCAAAGCTTTAACAAGGCAATGCTCCGTTCCGAGAGCACGCATCCATTTGGGCATTTCAATGCAGATGCTGCCGAGAGGAAATTCCTGCAAAATGCCTTCCAGCAATGAATCAACATCCGAAAGCTCCATTCCGAGAACGTCCAGCGGCTTTACAGGCGCACCGTACTTTTCCGAAAGCTGTGCCGAAAGCTCCGCCGCCGCCTGCCCCGTTGGGTCGGAGCTGTTCAAAATGATGATATAGGGTTTTCCCGTGTTCTGCATTTCGCGCAGCACCGCTTCTTCCGCAGGCGCGTATGCTTCGCGGGAAATTCCCGTGATGCTGCCGTCCGTCAAAATGACGATGCCTATTGTTGAATGCTCCGTAATGACCTTCCGCGTGCCGAGTTCCGCGGCTTCATCAAACGGAATATCGTAATCGAACCACGGTGTTCTTACCATGCGCGGCTGCTCCCCCTCGCTGCTGCCGAGCGCACCTTCCACCATATAGCCCACGCAATCCACCATGCGCAGGCGCAGCTCAATGCCATCCTCGCCGATGGTGAGCGCGACCGCCTCATTCGGAACAAATTTCGGTTGAGTTGTCATAACCGTTTTGCCCGAACCGCTTTGCGGCAATTCGTCCACAATTCGGGCCAGGGCATATTCGTTTTCAATCTTCGGAAGAACCATAAGGTCCATGAACCGTTTGATAAATGTCGATTTGCCCGTTCGAACGGGGCCGACGACGCCGATGTAAATATCCCCTCCGGTACGTTTTTGAATATCCCGATAAATGCCTGTGCTTGCCATAATAACCTCCGATTGCTGTTTTGCCGCTGAATCGGCTTTATCCTTTTGTGAATTGATATGAGCGGCAGCGCGGAAATATTCGCATTTGCGGCTTTTTTGTTTAATTAAAAGCCCCCTCCGCAAACAGTGCGGTGAGAGCTTTTTGCAGGTATTGAATTTTTCGAATTGCATTTACACTGTCAAAAAAACCGACGCAGCCGTGCCTGTTTAAAGCAGCTTTTGTCCGTTGATAAACAACGCAAAGCTCAACCCGAGTCTGTTCGCGGCACGCATACAGAGCTTCATGCGGGTCATGAATATTTCGAAATAATCCATAATGGAGCAATACTGCGTGTCGATGGTCAGATTCAACGAAAGAGTCGCCTTGCTGTCATCGATTCGGATATTTGATTCCGTAACGGAGTAATTTACGCGGTCGTGAATATCAAAAGTCGAGATATTGCGATTGCGCACACGGCTTCGGCGAACATCGCATTTATCCGCAAGTATCAGCGCAGCGGCAACAGCGTTTACGGGTACGCCCGTGCCCTCGTCATGGTTGCCGATCGCCGTTACGATAAGGGAAATATCCTCCGCACTCATTCCGCGCTCCTCCAAAAGCCGAAACGCAAGCAGTGCACCGCTTTGTGAATGGTCAACGCGGTTTATAAGGTTACCGATATCGTGCAGATAGCCGGCAATGCGGACAAGCTCCACTTCGTGTTCGGAATAACCGAGTGTTTCAAGGATATGCGCCGCATTTTCGCTCACCATTGTGACATGCGCAAACGAATGCTCCGTGAATCCGAGCGCAAGCAGGGATTCGTCCGCACGAATGATGTAGGTTCGGATCGAGGCATCCTCCCGCAGCTGTTTATATGTTATCGCCGTCATAAAAATCTCCCCCTTATTTTCGGTTGAAAAACGAACCGTCGGAAACTCCCGTTTGCGTTTTTTTCCGCCGGGAGTGTTCCCGATTCCGTTTGCCGCCTCAGCGCACCTTCAGTCCGCTTGCCATATCGCCCATGGTTGTAAGTGCGGAAAGGTTCTCATCCGATGCATCGCTTGCGCAAAGTATCATGCCATGGCTTTCAATGCCGCAGATGGTCTTCGGCGCAAGATTTGCAGCAACAACCACTGTTTTGCCGATGAGCTGCTCCGGGCTGTACCATTTTTTGATGCCGGAAAGCACAATGCGCTCTTCCCCGCCCATTTGCAGCGTGCATTTGAGCAGTTTTTTGGATTTTTTAACTTCTTCGCAGGCAATGACCTTTGCAAGGCGCAGATCAAGTTTCGCAAAGTCGTCATAGCTTATCTCCGGCAGCAGCGCGGGTTCGGCGGGCTTTTCCTCGGATTTAACCTCAGATTTTGCCTCCGTGTCCGCGTTCTTCGCTTCGGGCTTTGCCTCCGCCTTCTCCTCCGCTGCCTGCTTTGGCTTCGGAAGCAGTGTCTCAAGCTGTTCAAGCTCCTTTTTGACATCGATTCGCGGGAAGAGCGCCTCTCCCTTTTTAACGATCGTGCCTTCGGGCAGCTTTCCGAATTCCGCAACGGAATCAAACTCCTTAAGCGTTTCGTCCGCAACGCCGAGCTGTTCAAAAATCTTCGGCGCGGTGCGGGTCAGGAACGGACGCAGGCAAACGGCGACAATGCGCAGGCACTCCGCAAGGTTATAAAGCACGGTTCCGAGCCTGTCACGCTTTGCTTCATCTTTTGCCAGCAGCCACGGTGCGGTAATGTCGATATATTTGTTGCAAAGACGAACAAGTCTGAAAATCTCTGCCAAGGCCTCATTGGGGTGCAGCGCGTTCATGCAGGCATCGATTTTTTCCGCAAGTGCGGCTGCTGCGGGAACGATGGTTGAATCCTCTTCCTCAACGGGAGCGTTGGGCGCAGGGATAACCCCGCCGAAATACTTCTCAATCATTGCAACCGTGCGTGAAAGCAGATTGCCGAGGTCGTTTGCAAGGTCGCTGTTTATGCGCGTTATCAGCACCTCGTTGTTAAAATTGCCGTCGCTTCCGAACGGGAATTCGCTCAGCAGGAAGTAGCGAATTGCATCCACGCCGTAACGTTCGACAAGCTTGACGGGGTCAACAACGTTGCCGAGGGATTTGCTCATCTTTGTGCCGTCCAAAACAAGCCAGCCGTGGCCGTAAACCTGTTTGGGCAAAGGAAGGCCGAGAGCCATCAGCATGATGGGCCACACAATGGTGTGGAAACGGATTATCTCCTTGCCGACGATGTGAACATCGCAGGGCCAGTATTTTTTGAACATTGAATCATCATCGCTCAAATAACCGAGCTTTGAAAGATAGTTCAGCACGGCATCGAACCAGACATAGATAACGTGCCTGTCGTCAAAGCTGACGGGCACACCCCATTTAAAGGTGCTGCGGCTGACGCAGAGATCCTCAAGCCCCGGAAGCAGGAAGTTGTTGAGCATCTCTTTTGCGCGGGAGGCGGGTTGAATAAATTCGGGGTGAGTCTCAATGTATTCGATGAGGCGGGGCGCATATTTGCTGACGTTAAGGAAATAGCTTTCCTCCTCAACCTCTTCAACCTTGCCGCCGCAATCGGGGCACACTCCGCCGCTCTCCTTGAGCTGCGTCTCCGTCCAGAACGCCTCGCAGGGCGTGCAATACATGCCCTTGTAGCTGCTCTTATAAATATCGCCCTGGTCATAGAGCTTTTTAAAGACCTTTTGAACGCATGCAACGTGGTAATCATCCGTCGTGCGAACAAAGCCGTCGTTGGAAATATCCATAAGCTGCCAAAGGCTGTGGAACCCCGCAACGATGTTGTCAACATACTGCTGAGGTGTAACTCCCGCTTCCGCTGCCTTGCGCTCAATCTTTTGTCCGTGTTCGTCCGCACCGGTCAAAAAGTAAACATCATAGCCGCGCATTCTCTTATAGCGTGCAAGCGCGTCCGTGTTCACGGTGCAATAGGTGTGTCCGATATGCAGTTTTGCACTCGGATAGTAAATGGGCGTTGTGATGTAATAAGTTTTCTTTTCTTTCATGATTTCCGTCATAAAAACTCTCCTTCGGAAGTATTCCGGATATTTGCGTTTTGAATTTTTTGAAAACAAATTAAAAACGCCCTCATATCCGGTCAAGGGATATAGGGGCGTCCGTCATGCACGATGAACCTTTCCGCCGCAAAAACGGCAGAAACGCTGTTCGGGTATGCGGCGTTGTCGCGGTACCACCCTAATTCCCGACAAAAGGCGTTTGTATGCGCAAACATGCCGTGTCGGCTCATTTCGCGCTGTAACGTGCGCACACGCCGTGTCTTAATGAATTCTGCACGGCTGTATGCAATGCGTGCATATTTCGGTTCGACCTCGGGGGCTCGGGAGCCATGTTCGGGATACCCCGCTCCCGACTTGCACCGAACGCCGGGTCTCTGAAAGCGGAACTGTCCGTACTCTTTCCGTCACAGCCCTATGAAATTCGGCAGAGATTAATGCGGAATTAACCGCTGATAAATCCCCGCAGTTTATATTTTAATCATAGTCTGCACGTTTGTCAAGCGGTTGATACGATTTTTCGGCATTTGCTTTTCCTGCGTCAATTATCGGTTACGCTCGGCATATAAATCCGTCCCTGTTTATCCGCAGTGATTGAAATTGCGGCATAATTATGTTATAATCTCCCGGCACGGGGGATTTCGAACTATGGCTAAACTCTATTTTCGTTACGGCGCAATGAGCTCTTCAAAAACAGCTCAGGCAATAATGGTCAAATACAACTACGGCGAGCGCGGGCAAAAAGCTCTGCTTGTGAAGCCGGCTGTTGATATTCGCGACGGTGCACGCATCGTGCGTTCCCGCTGCGGGCTGACCGACGAATGCATTTTGTTCGATGATATTCCGTGGAACGATGTGCATGATCATGTTTATGACTGCATAATCGTTGACGAAGCGCAGTTTTTGACCCGATCGCAGGTCATGCTGCTTGTTGAGGCAGTTGACAAATACAATATTCCTGTGATATGCTATGGGTTGAGAACTGATTTTCAGGGCAATTTTTTTGAGGGCAGTCACACTCTCATGGCTCTTGCCGACACGATTGAAGAGATAAAAACAATTTGTTGGTGCGGAAGGAAAGCGATCATGAACGCGCGGCTTGACGGTAAAGGCGGAATTACCAAAGTCGGTGAACAGGTCGTCCTCGGTGCCGACGATAAATATATAGGTCTCTGCCGAAAACATTGGGCAGAGGGCAAAATCAGCAATGATTAATTTTAAATCTAAAAATCGAAGCGATTGCAGCTGTTTTTTCGTTGTGCATATCAAACGCACCGCGAACGGTTTTTTGCAATCTTGAGGAAAGGCTATGAGATTTTATATTGCAACAGGTCTTGTAAATGCCGAGCATGCGCGTAAAGCCGCCGAGGTTTTGCGCCGCAACGGGCATGAACAGACGTACGACTGGACAACCCACGGTGACATTCGTCACGAAGGCGCAGAGCGCATGAGCGAAGTTGCTTTCAACGAACTGCGCGCCGTCCGCGACGCCGAGCTTGTCGTTGCCCTTCTTCCCGGCGGGCAAGGCACACATACCGAACTTGGCGTTGCTCTCGCAACACGCAGCAACAAGCGCATAATACTTTGGAGCGAAACCGGTGATGAATTCGCATTCGACAACCGCACATGCACGTTCTATTTTCACCCTGCGGCGGAACGCGTTGTCTGCCCCTTTGAGGAGCTTCTTGAAATTCTGAACACCGACCGCATTGACTCCGCTTCAAACTTTGCGGATTGATTTTGCGTTTTTACCAGACAAACCGAGATCGACCGGGCTGCTGCAAACGGCTTTTTGCCTGCGGCAGTCCTTTTTCAAAAATTCCGTTACGAATAAAGTTCCAAACAAATTTCTACAGCAGCACCGCAGACAGAGCCCCTTTCCGCAAAAAAAAGATTATTCAGAGCATCCTTTCGTTAATTCGACAGCCGTTTTCTTATTAATTCGGACTTTTGATGATTGAAATTAAACGGATTTCCGTGTATAATATTCTATGAGTTATAATCGGCCGGCAGGTGAAGGGGTGTATGCAGTAAAATCGTTTTATCTCAAATCGTGCCTGTCGAAATCAATAACCCTCAATACAAGTGTTTCGTTGAAAGGAGTAAACCATGAACACACCCGCAACCTCGAACAGTGCCGACTATTCCGGCGAACAAATTGCTTATAAAGACAGCACATATGAACTTGTTTCAAAAGTCGCATTTCTTATAGGCGTCCCTCAGCGCATTTTTGAAAATGAGCACGAAGCTCCGCAGCTCGATGTTTTCAACCGTCTTTCAAAAGACAAAAACGCACGAATCATCCGCAATCTCTGTATCATCCGAACATCCATCGAACGCAATTTTAAAAAAATCAACGATATTATGCGAACGGATTACCGCGGACTTTTGTCCATGCCGGAAATCATCCCTTCCGAATGCATTCAGCAGCTCAGCGAGGACGGAATCTCTTTCATCAAAAAATCCAGCACCAAACTTTGTCATCATATTATTGAAATTAATCGTATTGTCTCCGACAGGATCAATAACTGCAAAAGCCTTTTCCCGATATGGATTAATTGGTCGTATGTCAAAGAGCTGTTTATAATGCCAAACGGATTTGCCGAAGGGGGCACGAGAGATGCCGCGAGTATTTACTATGCAAACCTGCAATGCTATCCGTATCAGATGTATATCAACTGGAAACCGATGGATGAAGGGAACATTCTTTTTAACGACAAAAAATTCGTGACTCTTCTGTATCAATGGCACCACGATGTGTTCACCGAATACAGCCGCGTTTCGGATGCGGGAGCTTTTGTTAAGAATAACATCTATGACTTTATAAACGACAGTCAAAAAACCGTCGTCGTTGTGGACTGCGAAAACTCCGACCCGTACAAGCTGTGCGCCGCCCTGCGAAACCTTGACTATGAAGTCATGCAGAAAATATCAAAAATAATCCTTTTTGACGATGTTCACACCGTGAACGCATGGAAGATCCTTGAATACTCCGTCAAAATCCCTGTGGAACACATAATGACAGAGCGCGTTAAGCAGAACAAATCCCTTGTGGACATTCAGCTGACCGCAAGAGCCTGCCAGGAGCATTATCAAAACCAAGTTGATTCCTTCGTTATTGTTTCAAGCGATTCCGACTACTGGGGGCTTATTTCTTCCCTTTCGAATGCACGGTTCCTTGTTATGATCGAGCGCGAAAAATGCGGGCCGGATATGAAAGCCGCGCTTGCCGATTCCGGAATATTCTACTGTTATCTTGACGATTTCTATTCCGGGAATGCCGAAGATATCAAACTCAACGCGCTCTTTCAGGAAATGTACCGCTGGATTGACGATTCAATCAAACTCAATGTGAACGAAATGCTTGATGCCGCGCTGAGAAACACGCGGCTGGAAATGTCCGCTGCGGAGCGCAAACAATTCTATGAAAAGCATATCCGAAACATGTCCCTTGTTATAGATGACGACGGAAATGTTTCAATAGAGTTGAAGCGCAAATGATTTGATTCGGACGTAAAACGAAAACGCAGCCTCAGCCGCCTTTCAAAAAGCACGGCCAAGGCTGTTTTGTTCTTATTCGGTTGCCGATGTTGTCGAACATTCGGCTGCCGATGTCAAACATTCAACTGCCGATGTTGTCAAACATTCGGTTGCCGCCGAATGTCAGGCGGTTTTACCCTTTTTCACAAGAGACCAGATATATCCGCCCATTCCGATTGCAGCAAACAGCCACACTCCGAGAACGTCGGTGATGAAGTATTTCCGAAACTCCGCATCCCGAAGCAGCTCGGGCATTACGGACATGCTTTCGAAGATTGTTAATCCGTAATTCTTTGACATCACAAAGCTGTAAACAACAAACTCCGCAAGAAGAAGCATCAGGAGCGTTGCAATAACCGAAGTCACAATGGAAGCAACGGATGATTTCACGCCCTTGTTTTTGTTTGCGCCGGAAAAGATTCTGTATCCGAGCATTGCAAGTGCGGCGGTTGCAATGCCGCTTATGGCAGCAATGTAACCGAAAATTGACAGTGCGAATGTCAGCGCACCGCCGGGAATTGCGAAAAGAATCGCGCCCAAAACACCCATGAATACATTTTCTTTGTATATGACCTGCTTCGGTTCGGGCTGTGCGGCGGTTTTATCATAGTGATTCCACTCGTATTCCGAACCGCCCGCAGGCTCACCGTTCGGTTCGGATTCTGCGGCAGTAAATTCGTTTTTTGAGTCCTCACCCGCAGAAGCAAACTCATCGTTTTCATTCTGTTCAAAGCCTTTCGGCTGTTTTAATTCTCCGTTAACGGAGTTTTGGTCGTTTTCGTACATTTCTTTCTCCAATATTTTTTTGACCGTGCCGCTGATTCCGCTGCACATTTCGGCGGCAGCGAAGCTGCTCTGTCTGTGTTCAGTATATCAAATTCGGTACAATGTGTCAATATATATAAATTTAATCCTCCGCCCCAACCTTCCGACGAAAAGCCGAAGCGGAGGATTTTTATTTTTTGCTTACTTTCGGTTCATTCAAATTCCGAACTCACCCGATTTGAATTTTACAATCCGAGCGAAAGCACAAGCGAAAGCGCGAGTATCGCACTCAAAAATCTTTTTGCCATGGTTTTCCCTTTCAAAACTTTTTTTGCAGGCAGTCCGATGCTGCCGACATGTATATATTATAGCACATGTTCGGTACATTGTTAAGCCCAAAACGGGAAATATTTGTGAAAAAATTTTTAAACAGATGTGTTAAATTGTTGCGTTTTCATATTGTTTTAAACTTTCATTATTGCAGTTTTAATGCATTTTTCAAACCGAATTCGGGCATTGCAATTCCCGCCGCCGTCTGATAAACTCATAGATAGGACTGCTGTGTATATGCGGACTTAAACCAAAAGAAAGGAAATAATCATCATGAACGATATTATAAACAACTGCTCTCAATCTGTTTTTACAGATGAACAAGGCACTGCGTGCTTTGCGATTGCGGAACGGGTCGTTAATGCGCTGATAAAGCACGGCCTGCATATTTCCTTTGCGGAATCCTGCACGGGCGGGCTTGCCGCCGCACGTATCGTGGACGTGCCGAACGCTTCGTATGTTCTCGATGCCTCATTCGTGACATATGCAGAACGCGCAAAGGTGAAATTCGTGAACGTTGCGGAGGAATCCATTGCGGAACACGGGGTTGTGAGCGAATGTGTCGCACTCTCCATGGCAAAAGGCGCAGCGGCGGCAGCAAATGCCGAAATCGGCGTCGGCATTTCCGGCATTGCAGGGCCTTCCGGCGGCTCACCCGAAAAACCCGTCGGAACCGTCTGCTTCGGCTTTTATTTCGGCGGGAAAGCGGAATGCGGCATTCCGAAGTTCGAAATTTCAAAAACCATGCATTTCGGTGCGGCGGGAAGGCAGGCTGTCCGCAATGCAAGCGTGAATTTTGTTTTTGAAACGCTTGCGGAGCTTCTCCGCGCGGACTGACATTTGCGGATACCGAAAAGAAACTGTTGACATTTGCGGTGAAGTTTGCTATATTATGCGTTAATTAATTACTGTCGTGAAATATTTAACTGCGGCAAAACTTTGATTCGGAGGAACCTGCAATGAAAGCCGTTCTCAAAAAAATATTCCTTTTTCTTGCCGCAACCGCACTTCTGCTTTATATCAGCGCAGGCACGGCATACCTGACTTACAGCCTCTACCTGAAAGGAAGTCCCCTTTTTTATGCGTCGGAGGCGCTTGAAATAGCCGTTTTTGCCTGCGTTCTTCCGTTTGCGCGAGAAGCGGCTCTCCGGGTGGGGATAAAATCAGCCTTCTTACTGTTCTTACTGTCGGGAGTTTACGCAGTTGCAACAGCCGTCGGAGGCGTTCTTCTGATAGAGCTTTTGCTTCCGGTTCTGAATTGATGCCGCAAGCTGCTTTTTAAATTGTTTGAATCGTTTTGAACGGGGCTGTGTCAAAGCCCATGCGCGGCGGAACGGGTTCGATATTGCTCATCGGCCCGCTCCGCCTTTCTTTTTTCAAATAATTTCATTTTTTTGCCATTTTTTTAAAAAAAGCTGTTGACATTTGCGCTATAATCTGTTATGCTTGGTATATCATATCAAGGAGGCGTTCTATGAAAAAACTGCTTGCTTTTGCTTCCGTGCTGATGCTCTTTCTTTGCTGCTTCAGCATTGCCGCCGTTGCGGATTCGCGGCGGGATGCGCCCGTTTCCGTTTCGCTCGATTTCCCTGCGGAGCAGATAATCGTTCACGACCCGGAGGAAAGCTTAGGCTATGATGCTGCCGACGAATACTGTCTTGCGCATTCATCCGAGGTCACGATCCGCTTCTCCCTGCCCGCCGCCGCGGACCCCGCACGCAGTTTTGTTCAAATCGCCTATGACTTTTATGAACCACATTATTTCACCGATATGCCGACCGAAAACGGCTGCTATGTTTTCACAAGCAGCATAGACACAACGGACACAACGGGCTACCCCTTCAGCGATCTTCAGATTTATATCAATCAGGATTACGCTCCCTACGAACAATGGCCGAATCACCTTGTGAATATCTTTGCCGATGAAGCCAATCTTAACGAATGGTGTTCGTATTTCGACGGCGTAAGCTGGGAATACCCCGAAGATACACCCGAAAATCCCACATATGTTCCCGAAGACCCGACCGATGCTCCCGAAGATCCGACCGATGTTCCCGAAAATCCGACCGATGTTCCCGAAGATCCGACAATCGAACCCGCTGCTCCGACAGATGTTCCCTCCCCGTCCGTTCCGTCAACAGGAACAGGTGCAATCATCGCATACGGCATCGCTTCAATCGTTTGCGGTGCGGGAACGGTTCTCTGCGGCAAACGCCGAACAAGAGGCTGATTGTTCCTGCACGACTGCTTTTTCATGGCCTTGAAGTTTTCAGTCCAAGTTCTTCTTTTCTCCCTTTCGGAACTATGCTGTTGCAAATCTTCAAAGGCTTCTGTCTCCTTCAATAAACCCGCAGCACGACTTGACCCGCTGCGGGTTTATTGTTTTTGCGGCGGCTCTGCCCACGCTTCAAATAATCCGTTTTATGCATGTTTTCGAAAAAAACGGATGCAAAGGCTTCTTCCGCCCCGCATCCTCTGACGTATACTTTTTTTATTGCTTAATCATTTTTTCAAAATCAAAGCCGCCAAGGCCTCCGCTGCTGCTTTTTGCGCCGCTTGCGGCTCGGCCTGAGCTGCCGCAAACCCGAGAATGATTGGAATTGCCGCTTGCGAAAGCTCCGTTTGCCCTCCGCTGCGCGGCGAAAGGCGAAGTGCGGCAACTTCAAACATCACGCGCCATTCTTCAATTGCGGAGCGGCAGATTTCCGCCGCTCTTCCGCACTCGCAGCAAAGCAAACCGACCAGAAGCTTCGGAAGCGAGGCATCGTCAAAAAAAGCGGAAACAAATTTTTTGCAAACGCTCTCCGCACTTCCTCCGCGAGCTGCACCGTTCATAAGCTCAAAAACCCCGTCGCCGATGACGGCAACGCAATTCTCTGCGCATGAACATATTAAATCTTCTTTCGTTTTAAAATAATAATGCAGTGTGCCTTTGCTTATTCCGAGTTCGTCGGCAATGTCGCGCAGGCTGACGCTTCCAACCCCGCGCTTTGCAAAGAGCTTTGCGGCACAGTTGATGATTTCTCCGCCGGTATCCATGTTCAGCTTTGCACCCATTCCGCAGCCTCCGTTTCGGTTTTAAGTCAGCTTTGTAAAACAGTTTTGATTGAACTGACTCCGCTTCGTTCAAATATTAAATATCAAATATCTGTAAGATAAAAACAAAAATCAGAATTCGATTCCGTTGATTTTTTTTGCCGTTTCAAAAATCAGTATTGACGCCGCAGCGGATGCGTTCAGGCTCTCCGCCCGCCCGAGCATCGGCAGGCGGCAAAGCGAACAAAGCCGCGCAATGCCGTCCGAAACGCCGTTCGCCTCGTTCCCGATAACAATCACGCAATCACGGTTCAGCATCGGAAGCCGCTCCTCGCCCGCCAAATGTCCGCAAACAAGCGAGAACCCGCTTTCCCGCAGCTTCGGCAGAGTTTCGGAGAGTTCGCATTGAAAAATCCTGAGATGATATGTGCTGCCCATTGCGGCACGCAAAGCCTTTGGGGAAAATGCATCGGTGCTGCCCGTGCCGAGAAGAACCGCCGCCGCACCCATTGCATCGGCCGTGCGGATTATCGTTCCGAGATTGCCGGGGTCCTGCAATGCGTCCAGCGCAGCAATAAGCCCGTGCGGAAAATCCTCCGCGCTTTCGGGAGCAGTCAAATCCGGCGTTCTTACCGCCGCCGCAATCCCCTGCGGAGCGGAAGTGTCGCACACCGTTTCAAGCACGGCGCGGCTCACGGAAAAAAACTCCGCACCGAGTGCCGAAACCCGCGCTTCAAAATCCGTGCGTCCCTGCTCAATAAACAGCGTTTCCGGCACAATGCCCGCCTCCAGCGCATCAAAAACAAGCCGTTCACCCTCGATAAGGTGCTGCCCGCTCTCCCGCCGCGCCGAACGATCCCGCAGGCGGCGCACAGATTTTACAATTTCGTTTTTTGTGCTTGTGATAAGCATCTTCGGCTGCCCTGCTGCAAAAGAGCTTATTCGCCGACCGCCTGCCGTATTGCACGCGCAAGCTGATCGCCGCAGGATGTATTCTTAAATCCGCAGCAAATGCCGGAAAGCCTTTCGATTGCAAACTTCGGATCGGCTCCCTCAAGCAGCGAACCGATGGCCTTGAGGTTGCCGTTGCAGCCGTTCGTGAACACAATATTGTGCAGTTTTCCGTCGATAATGTCAAAATCGATCATCGTGGAACATGTTCCGCCGGTCTTATAAGTGTAATGCATTAATTTCTCCTTTCAGGGACGGAGCATCACCCTTTTGCAGGTCTCCGCCCGGGGTTCTTTCTTCATTTATATTTTACCATAAAGCAGGGGGTATTGGCAATGCCCAAGAATTTGTCGTCAATTATAATATATTTTGGTTTTTTTGTTTTTTTGACTTGCTTTTTGTTTTTTTTTTTTTATAATTAGAGTACGGATTGAAGATTTCGTCTTGCGGCAGTTGTTCTGCCTTCCGTCAGCAGTAATCTGAATCTGCCGTCATCGTGAAATGATATCTGCCGTAAAAACCCAAATTTGAAAGGAGAAAATCTATGTTAACCTCTGTGAACATCAAACGAATCCTCAGTCTTTTGATGTGTCTCGTTCTGCTTGCCGCGGTCGGCTTGTCCGCCCGTGCCGAAACACGCACAAATCCCCTCGGGATTCCGGATGACCAGTACGAGAACATTGTTGAGTTTCTGGATACGATAAATCCGGAAACAGGCGAACCCAACGGTCAGCAGTACTGTCTCGGTTACGGTATGGCGGCATATAACGAGAGTGAAGAAGCAAAATCGGACGCAATCAACAGATTCGTTTTGATATTCAATTACGGTGATTATTCTGTGGTTGAAGGCGTCAAATTCTATTACCCCGATTATAACGACCCCAACGGCTGCACCACCACCATCTTTGTTGACCTTTACGGCTATCTCAACCTTTCCGGCACAGGTATCGGCGAATTCGTTGCCGCTCCGGACGGACTTACCGGAATCAATCTTGCCGATTGCGATCATCTGCGCATGTTTGACTTTGTCGGTGCCGATAACTGCCGGGAAATTCTTCTTTCCGGTTGTTCGAGCCTCACTAAAATTAAGCTTTACAGAACAAATACACGCCTGTTCGTTGTTCAGCCTGCCGGTTTTATTTCTCCATCAAGAATTGATGTTTTCGGCAACGGAGTACTTCAAGAAGTCATTTATGGCAATCCCCGCCTCGTCGACGTTGAAAACAACGAGTTCCGTGTGCAAGCAGAAACATTTTCAGGCAGCTTCCTCGGCTGGTATGCCGACGGTGAACTGTACTCCTCCAATAATTTCTGCCGAATTTCCGATTTTGAACACCTGACCGCCTGCTTCGGTGGCGACACGGACGGGGACGGAAACATTTCCGTTGCGGACGCCGTTCTTATCGCCCGCAATGCAATCGGCGTGAATTCGCTCAGCTGTGATTTCAACATGGCGGATATCGATGCGGACGGAAACATCAGCATTTCCGATGCGACAAGCGTTATGCGCTTTGCAATGCAGGTAAGATAAATTCTCTCCTATCCTGCATCAACGGGCCGGACGGTTTGCAGCAACGCTGCGGCTGTTCGGCTTTGTTTTGTTTGAATTCTGCGCTTGATCGGACATTGATTATATATTTATTTAAAAAGCATTTAATTTTGCCTTCAAATGGAGTATAATTGCAGTTGAAAAGGAAAACTGAGGCAGAGGAGGAATTTTTTTCATGCTTCTTTATGAAAAAGCCGGCAATATCGGCATTCTCACCATCAACCGTCCCGAGGCACTCAATGCGCTGAATTCCGCGCTTCTTGACTGCCTTTATGAAAAAGTGACCGAAATCGCACATGATACGGAGCTTCGCTGCCTTATCGTTACCGGCGCGGGCAAAGCTTTCGTTGCGGGCGCGGATATTTCCGAAATGAAGGATCTTTCCCGTCCCGAAGCGTTCGCTTTCGGTATGCACGGTCACAAAGCATTTTGCGCACTTGAAAACCTTGCTGTTCCCGTCATTGCGGCAGTCAACGGCTATGCACTCGGCGGCGGCTGCGAGCTTTCGCTCTGTGCGGATATTCGCATTGCCTCCGAAAAGGCGAAGTTCGGGCAGCCCGAAGTCGGTCTCGGTATCATTCCCGGTTTCGGCGGAACGCAGAGATTGACCCGCACGGTTAACCGTGCATATGCGGCCGACCTCATCCTTTCCGCACGCACTGTCAGCGCGGCGGAAGCTCTTCAAATTGGGCTTGTGAGCCGAGTTGTTCCCCCCGAGGAGCTGATGAACGAAGCAATGAAGCTTGCCGAAATGATCGCTGCAAACGCACCCATTGCCGTTCGTGCCGCAAAGAAGGCAATGCGCATTCGTTACATGAATTCGCTTGACAACGACCTTGCCGCCGAAGCAGAGCTTTTCGGAAGCTGTTTTGAAACGCAGGATCAGCAAATGGCAATGACGGCATTCGTTTCCAAAACAAAAAAAGACGAATTCACCGGCAAATAACATCAGGGCTTCGGCCCGAAGTTTACCAAACAACTATTTCACCGAAAGGAACTAAGCATTATGAAAAACGTATTCGTTATCGGCGCAGGCACAATGGGCCTTGACATCGCACAGGTTTTCGCAACCGCGGGCTACAACGTTACCGCATACGGCAGAACCGATGCAAGCATCGGCAAATCCTCCGCAAAACTCACAAAGAGCCTTGCAAAGCGCGTTGATCGCGGCAAGATGACGCAGGAAGCAGCGGATGCGATTCTTGCACACATCACCTTTGTTACCGACTATGAGAACCTCAAAACCGCAGATCTCGTGATTGAAGCAATCGTTGAGAATATGGAAATCAAGCATAATCTCTATGCTGCAATCGATGAAATCTGCCCCGAGCACACCATTTTTGCAACCAACACAAGCTCCCTTTCCATCACGGAGCTTGCCGCCTGCACCAAGCGCGCGGACAAGTTCATCGGAATGCACTTCTTCAACCCCGCAACGGTCATGAAGCTTGTTGAGATCATTCGCGGTATGCACACTTCCGACGAAACCTTCGAAACAATCAAAGCTCTCTGCACCGAAATCGGCAAGGAACCCGTTGAAGTGGCCGAAGCTCCCGGTTTTGTTGTTAACCGCATTCTTATCCCCATGATCAACGAGGCTGTCACCATCGTTCAGGAAGGCGTTGCGTCCCCCGCAGACGTTGACACCGCAATGAAGCTCGGCGCAAATCACCCCATGGGACCGCTCGCATTGGGCGACCTTATCGGCCTTGACGTTTGCCTCGCAATCATGGACACCATGTATAACGAAACCCATGATTCCAAATACCGCGCCTGCACCCTGCTGCGCAAAATGGTTCGCGCAGGTCTGCTCGGCAGAAAAACCGGCAAGGGCTTCTTTGAGTATTAATCATTGTTGACCCGAAGCTCAGTCGGATTTTGCCCGGACATGAATCCGAGCATCTTCCCGAATGAGCCTCACAAACGACTCCGAGAGTTAACGCTGCATCCTGCCGCCTGACCTTCTCGGAAGCAACATAACATAAATTCAGGGCATTGCAGCCGCTCGGCGTTTGCAATGCCCTTTTTGTGATTAAATGTTCTTCTTCCGGGTTCACAAATAATCGTTAATCATTCCCCGACAGTCATATTCTCAAGTATAAGCTCCAATTTACGGCTCTGCTCCGGGGGAAGGCTGCTGCGGCGCGCCTTGAGGGCTTCCGCAAATTGTTTTTCGTTTCGGCCTTCCTCAAACTCAACGGAGGGAAAGCGTTTCAAAAGCAAAACGAATGCCGGCAGCGGAAGCATTTCGACAAGCGCGTTCATTTCAGCACTGTCAAGCAAATCATCGCACACAATATCAATTATGTCCGCTGCGGAATGCACGTTTTCCGTGATAAGCGCGAGCTTATCGCCTGCGGTTTGAGCCGCAAGCAGATTTTCGCGAAGCCCTCTGTATTCTGCATCGCTGAGCCTTTCACCGTCCCGAACATTGACTTCACCCATCCGGAACGCTTCCGACACCCGCGGGAAGACGCTTCGTCCGATACTTACATTGTTATGAACCGTTCTTGCAAGAATCGGCATACAGCGAACGATATACAGCCCGACACTTTTCGGCAGTTTCAAAACGGCGTCCAATTTATCCAGCGCATCGATAAGAAATGCAGCAGTTTGCTTCAAGTCGAGTGAAACGAGTTCCGCTTCAAGTGTTTCCGCTTCCTTTGCGGACAGGTCCAGCCGCTGCGGTTCGCGCCCGAAATGTGCAAGCGCAAGTGCACAAAGCAGAATCGGTTCAAACAGGTTCACCGGGCTGTCGGCATAATCCTTTGCAAGCTCCCGAAGCAGCCCATCGCATTTATCCGACGGGAATAAAAGCAAAAAGGCATTTTCAGCGTCAATATAACGCAAATAACGCTCAACAAATTCGATTCCGCAAAGTTTCGGCCTGCCCGCAAGCGGCGGATAGTCCGCAGTTATGTGAATCTCCCGCGCCGAAAACACGGGCGAATACAGTTTAAAGAACCCGTTTATACCGTCCGAAACCGTTGAAAACCAGAATCTGTTGGGGTTTTTGAAAAAGTTTCGCAAAATGCGTTTTTGAAGCCCCCTTGCGCGGTTCATACGAAGGTTTGCTTCCGCCATGCCGTCATTATAAAGCTGCACAAGCGCAGTGTTCACAAGCGCTTCCGCCGCCTCTTCCGCACTCGGATACCTTTTCAGGTTCAAACCGATTATATATGTTGCGGAAAGAAGCAGCTTTCTTCCCTCTTCAACGGGCAATGAACTGCTTCTGCCCCCTGTTCGCTTATCCGCCAACGTTTTAAGCAGATCCGCAAGCTGCACCTGCAAGCTTGAAACATCCGTTTCCGAAAGCAGTCCCGCAGCGTTTGCAGCCTGCACAAGTGACGCAAAATAATCCGTCGGATCGGGACGGAAGCCGTCAAGCGCATGTGCCCCGTGCTTCTCCAAGCTGTCGCCCGCCGATGCTGCAAATCCGTCTGATGCCTTCACCGATTCCGTTTCATGGATTTTAACTCCGTGTTCTTCCATTGCTCCCGTCGTTCTCCTTTCAGTCGGCTGTTTATCCCTCAGCTTCTTTTCGGCTGCAAAACACCGCCGCCGTTTTCAGCTCTGTTCATACTGTTCCGCACGGTAAATGAAGCTTTCCAACGGTTCCCCGCTGCGAACATGTTCCGCAAGCATCGGCAGCGCACGTCCCGCAAGCAATTCGAAAGAACCCTTGCAGAACCCATTGAAAGCTTCCTTCATTAAATCAATCAGTTCGTCGTCCGAAACGATGTCCATCGTTTCGTTTTTAAATTCATAAAACAGTCCGGTGACCTCATGCAGGGTCTGCTCATAATCCTCCTGCGAAATCCACGGCGAATCGCAGAATGCTTCGGCAATCCTGCCGAGAATGCCTGCACCGAATTCCATCCTTCCCGTGCGCTGCAATGCAGCATTTTGTGTTGCGATAATCGCTGCCGCCTGCTTCCGGGAAAGAACAAGCCCGTATTTTTGAGCTTTTTCGTTGCTTTTCAGCAGCAGCCCCGTTTCATTTTTCTGCGCCGCGCCGCCCGAAAGCAATGAAAGCGAAAAGACGGCCTCAGCATTTTTGCTGTTGTTTAATTCCATTTGCACCTCCGCAATGCTGTTTGCAAGAATAAATCGTATGTTTCCTGAGTATTTCAATATTTTACGCGTCATCCCGGAATTGCTCATTATATCCCTATAAATACTCGCCGTCAAGCTTTCTTTGTGATAATTGCTGATTAATTGTTTTTAACGAAAAAGTTTCCGACCGCAATGCTCCTCTGCCCGGAATCCGAACAATTCAACCCGGGCAAAGTGTTCATGTTTTTTCGGAAACAAGAAAATTATGGAATTTTTGCGGCATCGGACGGCATATTTACGGCTGCCGCATATATTGTTTCAAACCATATTGACAACGACTTTCAACAAAGCTATACTGAAGACCGATATTGCGCAATTGCAGTTATCAAATATTTTTCCGTTCACACCGTGAATCCCCCTGTTTCGGGAGCGGAACGGAGTGCGGTTTTCCCGTGATGGGAATTTTTCCGTATCTACGGCAAAAATCGTCTCAGTTGCGCATATCGCAGCCACGGGTTGACAAATTGCCCGCCTCCCTTTATTGCCCGCAACGGCAAAAAAGCGTATCATTACGGCAGTAAACCCGCCCGCGAACAGGCGGCGGAAAAAGTTAAACGGAAGGGAACGGTCACAGAAATGATACTTGCAGACAAAATCATCAATCTTCGTAAAAAGGCTGGCTGGTCACAGGAGGACCTTGCGGAAAAGCTCGGAGTTTCGCGCCAATCCGTTTCAAAATGGGAGGGCGCACAGTCCGTACCCGATATGGACAAAGTTCTTCGGCTGAGCCGCATTTTCGGTGTTTCAACCGATTACCTTCTTAAAGATGAAATCGAGGAATGCGAACCTTCCTTTCAATCCTCCGACGACAGTGCCGAGCCTCCGCTTCGCACCGTCACAATGGAACAGGCCTCTGCCTATCTTGAGCTTCGCCGCGTTTCCGCGCCGCGAATTGCGCTTGCAGCTTTTCTTTGCGTTATTTCGCCCGCAGCTTTGATTTTTCTTGCCGCAATGAGCGACAGTCGTGTTATTAATATCAGCGAAAACCTTGCCTGCGGCATCGGTCTTTGTGCCTTGATTCTGCTTGCCGCAATCGGTGTCCTGCTTTTTATTTCAGCCGGCGCAAAGGCAAAGGAATATGAATTTCTTGAAAAAGAACCGTTTGAAACGGAATACGGCGTGGCCGGTATGCTGCGCGAACGCAAAGCTGCATTTGCGCGCACCTACTCAAGGCTCAATATCATCGGAACCATGCTCTGCATACTTTCGGTGATTCCGATTTTTGTTTCCGTCTGCTTTGAAAATGCGGATTTTGCTCCCGCTGCGGCGGTAAGTCTTACGCTTGTTATTGCGGGCATCGGCAGTGCCGCATTCGTGCTCGGGGGAACATATAATTCTGCCGTTGACAAACTTCTCGAAGAGGGCGACTACACCCGCGTAAAGAAGGAAAAAAGTGGATTCGTAAGCCGCATATCTTCCTGCTATTGGCTGATTGTGACTGCGGTTTATCTGCTTATAACATTCGGCATCAAGGGCGGCAATCCCAAAACATCATGGGTCATCTGGCCCGTTGCGGGCGTTATTTTTGCCGCACTTTCGGCTTTTTTGAATGCGCTTCCCGCTGCATGTTCAAAACACGGCAAGAAGTAAAACGGAGGAAATGTTAATGAGTAACACACAATATGACAATCTGTACGGTGAACACTTCGCTTCGACCGAGCGCGAGATCATCCGCATTGACGGACTGAATAAAGCTTTCGGAGAGATAAAGGCCGTTCGAGACCTTTCGTTCCGTGTATGCCGAGGTGAACTTTTTGCCTTTCTCGGTGTTAACGGAGCGGGCAAATCCACAACCATCTCCATAATCTCGGGGCAGCTCCGACGAGACGGCGGCAGCGTCACGATTTTGGGCATGGATGCGGAGCGGGATTTTGAGCACGTTTCCCGAAAACTCGGCGTTGTTTTTCAAAATTCCGTGCTGGATCAGGCATTGACCGTTCGGGAAAACCTCCGCAGTCGAGCCGCACTGTACGGCATCAACGGAAAAGCGTTCAAAAAAAGACTTTCGGAGCTTTCGGAACTTCTCGATTTCGGTGATCTTCTGAACCGAACCGTCGGCAAGCTCTCCGGCGGGCAGCGGCGGCGAATTGACATTGCGCGTGCGCTTTTACACGAACCCGAAATTCTTATTCTTGACGAGCCCACGACCGGACTGGACCCGCAGACGCGCCTCCTTCTTTGGAGCGTTGTTATGCAGCTTCGTGCCGAACACGGGCTTACGGTGTTTCTGACCACTCACTATATGGAAGAAGCCGCCGATGCAGACTACGTTGTAATATTGGATTCCGGCAGCATTGCTGCTGAAGGCACACCGCTGGAGCTGAAAAACAGGTTCACAGGTGATTTCATAACGCTTTACGGCGTCACGCCCGAAAAAGCCGCCGCTCTCGGCGAATACAGAGTTGAATCCACACGCGACGGCATTCGCATTGCCGTAAAAAACACGGCGGAAGCAACGCAGTTGATTTTGAAACATCCCGAACTGTTCACCGATTACGAAATCAAAAAAGGCGGAATGGACGATGTGTTCCTTGCCGCAACTGGCAAAAAACTTTCCGGAGGTGTCGAATCATGACAGGTTGTTACAATCTTTTTATTCGCAATTGCAAACTTTTTTTCAAGGATAAAGGCATGTTCTTTGCCTCGCTGATAACGCCTGTTATCCTTTTGGTGCTTTATGCCGCATTTCTTGCAAATGTGTATCGCGACAGCTTTATTTCCGCTCTTCCGGAGGGTTTCCCCGCTGCGGAAAAGCTCATCGGCGGCATTGTCGGCGGGCAGTTGGTTTCATCCCTGCTTGCGGTAAGCTGCATCACGGTATCATTTTGCTGCAACATGACCATGGTTTTGGACAAGGTCACGGGTGCAAGACGGGATCTCACCGTTTCCCCCGTCAAAAAGTCCACGCTTGCGCTGAGCTATTATCTTGCAACTTTTGCTTCAACGCTGCTTGTCTGCCTTATTGCGGCAGGTGCGGGATTTATCTATCTTGCAAAGGTCGGCTGGTATCTTTCCTTTGCCGACGTGATGCTGCTGTTTGCGGACATTGTTCTGCTTGTGCTTTTCGGCACTGCACTTTCAAGCATTGTGAACCGTTTTCTGACGACTCAGGGGCAGGTTTCCGCTGTCGGCACGATCGTCAGCTCGGGTTACGGTTTTATCTGCGGCGCATATATGCCGATCGCACAATTCAGCTCCGGCTTGCAGCACATCCTTATGTTTCTGCCCGGAACATACGGAACAAGCCTTATCCGCAATCATGCCCTCCGCGGTGCGTTCTCCGCGGCAGCGGATGCGGGTCTTGCTCCCGAAGTTATTGACGCAATTAAGAAATCCATCGATTGCAGGCTCAGCTTTTTCGGAACGGATGTAAGCCTTCCGGCAATGTTCGCCGTCCTTTGCGGGGGAACGGTTCTGCTCATCGCGCTGTTTGTTCTGCTGAATATACTATGCGGTGTGAACCGGCGAAAAAAATATTCGCAATGATCAAGCACCGGGTATCTTTAAACTGTGTTATCCTAAAAAACCGACACAATATTCCATGTGTCATTTCATGTGTTTTTATAAGGAAGGAAAATATGCTTAATATCAAACACTTAACAAAAACTTACGGCAGCAAAAAGGCGGTTGACGACCTTTCTCTGCACATTGCACCGGGTGAGATTTACGGCTTTATCGGCCATAACGGCGCAGGCAAAACAACAACGCTCAAAAGCTGCGTCGGAATTCTTCAGTTTGATGCAGGCGAAATACTTGTGAACGGCACTTCCGTTCGGAAGGACCCCCTGACCTGCAAAAAACTCATCGCCTATATTCCGGACAATCCCGACATGTATGAGTTTATGACAGGCATCAAATATCTCAACTTCATCGCGGATATTTTCGGCATCGGAGCGGAGGAGCGGGTACAGCGCATCAATAAATATGCGGACATGTTTGAGCTCACCGCCTCGCTTGCGCAGCCTGTTTCATCCTATTCCCACGGCATGAAACAAAAACTTGCCGTTATCGCAGCTTGGATCCACTCTCCGAAGCTTATCATTATGGACGAGCCTTTTGTCGGACTCGATCCCAAAGCAGCGCATACTTTGAAAGGACTGATGCGGGAAGTCTGCAATGACGGCGGTGCGATCTTCTTTTCGACCCATGTGCTTGAAGTTGCGGAAAAGCTTTGTGACAAGGTTGCGATCATCAAAGGCGGCAAGCTCATCCGTTCCGGAACCATGGACGAGGTCAAAGGCGATGAAAGTCTTGAATCCGTTTTTCTCGAGCTTGAAGCCGAATAAACTTCGGAGGCGCACTTATGCTTAAAATTCTTCTTAAACGACAGCTCTATGAGCTGAATCGAAGCTTTTTCTATGACCCCAAAAAGGGCAAAAGCCGTTCAAAGTTCGCATCCGCCGCGTTCATCGTGCTGTATGCCCTTCTTATGGTCTGCGTGCTGGGCGGAATGTTCGCATTTTGCGCTTATCAGCTTGCAAATCCGCTCCGTGCCGCCGGGTTCGACTGGCTCTATTTTGCATTGTTCGGCATAATCGGGCTGATGTTCGGCGTTTTCGGCAGTGTGTTCAACACCTATGCCGCGCTCTACAAAGCAAACGACAACGACCTTTTGCTCTCCCTTCCCGTGCCCGTCGGAAGCATTCTGCTTTCTCGGCTGCTGGGCGTCTATCTTATGGGGCTGATGTTCTCGGCGGTTGTGTTCGTTCCGGCAGCGATAGTTTACCTCTGCATTGATTTCTCCGTCGGCACGCTTTTGGGCTGCATTCTCGGAATGCTGTCAATCTCCGTCTTCGTTTTTGTTCTGTCCTGCGCATTGGGTTGGGTGGTTGCAAAAATCGCCTCCAAGCTGAAACGGAAAAGCTTCCTCACGGTCATAATATCGCTTGTGTTTATCGGCGGGTATTATTATGTTGTAAACAATATCACGACCCTTTTAATGCAGTTTACGCAATATGCCGGCGCAATAGGGGCAGGCGTCAAAAACTTTGCTTATCCTGTTTACCTTTTCGGGCGGATGTCGGCGGGAAACCTTGTTTCCGCTCCGCTGCCCGTATTCGGCACAGCCGCGCTTGCATTGCTTACATTTTATGTTATGTCGAAGAGTTTTTTAAAGCTTGCAACCGCTTCTTCCGATACCGTAACCGCAAAGTATAATCGTAATGCACGACAAAAGGCAAGCGGCGTTTTTCCCGCTTTGCTCAAACGTGAGTTTAGCCGATTCACCGCAAGCCCTGCATATATGCTCAATTGCGGTTTTGGCGTTATAATCATGCCCATTGCAGGCATTCTGCTTCTTATCAGGGGCGCAGCTCTTCGTTCAATGCTGTTTGGGCTTTTCGACAGCAACACGGGAACGATTGCGATACTTGCTGCCGCCGTCGTCTGCCTTGTGTCCACAATGAACGATATGACTGCGCCGTCCGTCTCTTTGGAAGGAAAAACGCTTTGGATTCTGCGTTCAATGCCCGTAACCACGCAGCAGATCTTCCGTGCAAAGCTTGCAATGCAGCTCCTGCTGTCCGGAATTTCGGTGCTTTTCGCCGCGATCTGCACATGCATCGCATTTGCCGTGCCGATAGGTTCATCGATTGCGGTAATCCTTGCATGTCTTTCCCTCGTTGTTCTTCTTGCCGAATTTGGGTTGTTCCTTGATCTCAAAAAGCCGAATTTGAATTGGACGACCGAAATCACGCCCATAAAACAGAGTTCAAGCGTGATGTTCGCTCTTTTCGGCGGGTGGCTGTACGTATTGCTGTTCGGGGCCGGTTGGTTTCTCGGTGCACATGCACTCGGAGCGGAGCTTTACCTCATGCTGTTTTTTGCACTGAACATGATTCTTTCTGCGGTACTGCGTTCGTGGCTAATGCGCAGCGGAACCGATATTTTTGAGAGTTTGTAAATTTATTATTCAACTTCACATCTAATTATTTCAAAAGGGCATCTCCTAACCTATCGGAGATGCCCTTCATCATTTCATAAACCGACGTAAACGGAATCAATTTCCCGGGAAATAATTGCTTTCTTCAACCAGATCGGCTCAATTTCCCGGGAAATAAAGTCAAAGAATTCTTCGGTTCCTTGCTGAATATTTCGACTTAATCCGAATATTTCTGCTCGAGGTGTTTATTAAACAGATAGGATTCATAGTCACCGATGGAAAATGCACGTTCCGAGGCTGCATCGCCGTACCGTTCCGCAAGCTCCGCAAACGTAATTTTCCTTGCTTCGCGCTGTGCAAAAGTGTCTTCTTCGTTAATTCGGCGCATTATTTCCTCAATACCGTCAATTTTCAGGTTGCCGATTCTCCATTCAGGAGACATATGCGTGTAATTGTACCAAATGTCAAAATTATTCGTAATATTGAGAACAATGAAATCTCCGTTGGAATAATCCGGATTCTCGCTGCGCTTCAGCAGGCTTTCAACGCATTCCGCCTCGGTGCGCAATTCTTCATACTGCCAATAGTACGGCACGAGGCATTGCGGGATGTCACTCTTGATAATTCGAATCGGATAGAGCTTGCGATTTTCACCGTCGCAGCTTCCCGCATGAACAAAGAATTTAAAATTCTGCCCGATCTGCCGGCAGCGTTCGGGAAGTTTCAGCTTTTCGGCAAGTTTCGGAAGTTCCGCAACTTCATCCTTGTTCTCTGCATTTATAAACGCCTGCCAACGCGGTGCAATGCCGTTTTGCAGCAGAATTTCCGTCGCTTTCAGCAATTCCGAATACGCACCTTTTCGGCCGATGTACCTATCCGTCGTTTCCTCTCCGCCGAAGAATGTGAGCTGAACGATTTTTACGCCGACTTCACGGAGAAACTTTGCATACTCCCCGTCTCTGACGAGCCGCCAAAAACTTGCAAGTTCAAACCTTTGCGGTTCGCAATTAACGCTCAACGCCTTGTCGCGTTCCCAGCGCGCTCTGTATTCCCCGCAAAAATCCGGTTCGCGAAGCCAGCTGTAATATTCAATTTGTTCAAAGTGCGGGCGAAAGCTGTTCACAAGCATTTCGTCTGCACCGTTTTCCGGCGGAATATTCGGCAATCGGCCGAGCCAGCAATGCCTGCATCGGTTCGGACATCCGTACATGTCAACCACCAAAGCAAGCTTTCTGCTTTTTTCAATGTTAATACTCATACAATTGGTACTCCCGTTAAAATATCGGCACCCGCCGAACAACAGCGAGTGCCGCATTTTTCTGCTTTATTCAGTTAATAAAGTACTTTCGCAGCCGAGTTATTTATTCCTGTTCTGCAAGCGAACCCGCAACGCGGACGCCCGGAAGCATAACCGCAAACGGTCCGCTGTAGTTCTTGCTGTCGTAGCGTTCGGTTGTGAACTTCATCCCGCCGCTGCACGCATTGATGCTGCCGTTTACCGAACCGCCGGTCACGATGCGAACGCGTTCCCCGTCGAAAAGGTACGCAAGGCGAATTTCTCCGCCGAAATGTCCGGACATTGTGTCCATCTGGAAATCCGAGAATGTAACGGCGTAAAGATAAGGTTCTTTTTTCATTTCTTCAAACGAAATACTGCCGTTTTCGCAGCTGTATGCGGAATAATCGCCCGTGGGCTCAATGCCGAGATAATAACTCATTCTTGCGCCGCCGTGCAAAGTTTCAACCTTGCCGTCGGCAATCACGGGACGATCCTTCATGGGAATCGCTTCACTGCTGAAGGGAACCTTTGCGCGAAGGGTCATGTTGAGCCTTTCACCGTCTTTCATCTCGGGCTGGACATCCGTTCCGACCTTCCATGTTGAATATCCGGGATAGACCATTCCCGCACTGCTGCGCGCAATGTAATAGGAAAGCACTTCCGCCGCATTTTCGCCCGAGAGAATCAGGTTGTAAGTTCCGCTCGGCAGTTCCGCACGGGCAATTGCCCTGTCCGCCACCTCGCGGAGCGCGGTTGTGACCTTTTCGCGCAGCGCATCGCAATTCAGATTGTCGTAGCCGAATGAATGATAAACTTCAACATCCTCGGGTTCCTTGCACTGAACGACGAATTCGCCGTCAACATCGTTTTTATAATAGCAAACGTCCGTTCCGTTATCGCCGAGGATACGGGTTTTGACCTGCTTTGAGAAAATCTCCGCCGAGTTCACGAATGCGCGCGGGTCGTTATCCGCCGCAAACAATGCCGCAGCAAAACGCTTTGCCGCCTCTTCAGCCGAAACCTCCGCAAGGCTGCCCGCGGCCGCAATGGGTTCACAAGCCTGTTTTTCAGGCAGTTCATAATACGGGTTGCCCGCAAAAGACGCCGCATGTTTCGCTTCCTTAAGGAGGGTCAGCACTTCCTGCTCCGACTGGGACGGCACAATGGTGACCTGTGACCTGCCGCGCATCGGCTTGCCGTCCTTTTCGTAATCGCAGAATACTTCAACGTTGTATTTATGGGTATCCCTGATGCGGCGCATATCCTGCCTGCGGCGAATAAAGAAAACTTCCGCAGTGTGCTCTTTCTTTTCGTTGATGCGCCACGTTTTGATTTCAGCTTCTTTTAATGCGTTTTTAATAATATCTATCATAATAAAAGCATCCTTTCGAATCAAAATTCTTTCCGAACTTCATCAGCCCAGACGAATCGTCGCCTTGATGTAGGGACCGCCGTCCGAAACTTTGACCCATTCTTTGTAGCCCTTGCCGCATGCTCCGCAGCCGCCGAGTTCGATATTGTCGCTCATCATCGTGATGGACTTGAGCAGGTCGGGAACATAGCCCGTCAGCACGACAGGGGAAAAGATCCGGCCTGTCAGCTTGCCGTCCTTGATTTCCCTTGCAAAGTTGACCATGCACTGAATGCCCCAGTTTTTGGGGTCTTCCATGCCGGAGCTGGGTTCTTCAAGCAGCATTCCGTATTTTACGGAAGCGATCATGTCTTCAACTTTATCGCTGCCGGGTTCGAAATAGGTGTTCGTCATGCGCGTATACGCCTTGCGCTCATAGCTCTCGCGCCTGCCGTTGCCGGTGGGTACGGTGCCAAGGAACATTGCGGACTGCGCATCGCTGATGCCTGCTTTAAGAATGCCCTTGTCAATGATAACGGTGTCGTGAGACAGGGTGCCTTCATCATCAAAGAAATAGGTTGCAACCTCGCGCTGAGCGCAGCCGTCGTGCATGGTAACGAGCGGGGATGCCACCTGCTTGCCGATATAGGACTGTGCAAGAGCTCTGTCCTTAACGAACATATCCATTTCAACGCCGTGACCGAACGCTTCATGAACGATCATGCCCGTGACTTCGGGTGTGCAGATGCATTCATAAGTGCCGGGTTCCATGGGTTCGGCGTTCAAAAGATCCGTAACGGTCTTTACGCACTGCGGAATTGCAGACTCCATTTTATCAAGCAGCTCTGCACCGCCGAGGTTGGAGAATCCGCGGAAGCTCTGCTTGATTTCCTCACCCTTTGCCGCAACAAGAGCCATGATGCCCGTTGAATAGAGCACGGACTGTTCAAGCTCACGGTTTGCGGAAAGGAAGAGCTTGTGATATTCCTGATAGTTGAAGCCCGTTATTGCGTCAAGAATGCGTTCATCGGCTTTAACAGCCTTTTCGCGCAGCGCGGTCACGGTTTCAATCAACTTTTCGTCGCCGACCTCGCGGGGATGAATTTCGTAATTCGTTGCCTCGCAAAGCGTGCAGGGTTCATCGCTGATGCATTTGTACTCCGCTTCTTCGGTTCCTTCGGGAATGAAGTTTGCGGGATTCATGAGCTGCTGCTCGATTTCTCTTTCAATTTCGGGCAAATTTTCTGCCGTGATTTCGTTTGTGCTGTATTCGGCATAGCCTTTGCCGTCATAGACCTTCACGATCATGCCCTTGCCGCCGAATGCGTTTGTTGCGGAAATTGCAACGCCGCTCCGCGATGCACGATAACCTTTTTCATAATTATCGGTGATGAGCACGGATGCATATTGGTATTTTTCGTTCAGCTTTGCAAGAAGCTGCTTCGCAAGCGGCTTCTTTTGCGCAATGTATTCGCTGTGTGTAACTTTTTGCATATTAAAAACACTGTCTCCTTTCGAGCGTTGTCTTTAATCTATATTATACCCCCGCCGGACATAATGTCAAGCGAATACGGAGCGATGTTGCGAAATTGACACACTGCGGCATCAAAGTGCGCGGCCCGTCCGTTCTCTTTTTTGAAACGCTCTTATTAATTTGCTTTTTTGCGAAAAAAAGCTTATAATATCGTAAACGGAATCCGCATCCGCACGGTGTGCGGCGGAGTGAATTTAACTTTAAAAAGCAATAATTAATACAAATTCGGAGGGTACACTCATGCAGTATGTAACACTCGGCAAAACCGGGCTTAAGATTTCCCGCGTCGGTTTCGGCGGCATCCCCATTCAGCGCATCGATGCGGAAAAGGCAAAGCCGCTTATCGACGCCCTTATTGAATGCGGAATAAACTATATCGACACGGCACGCGGCTACACCGTCAGCGAAGAATACATCGGCGGCGCAATCGACGGACGGCGTGACAAATTCGTTCTTGCAACAAAGAGCATGGCACGCACACGCGAAGCAATGGAGGCAGACATTGAAACAAGCCTCCGCAACCTCCGCACCGACTATATCGACCTGTATCAGGTGCACAACCCAAGCATGGAACAGCTTGACACCGTAATCGGTGCAGGCGGCGCACTGGAGGCACTTTTTGCGGCACGCGAGGCGGGCAAAATCGGGCATATCGGCATCACCGCACACTCGCTGACGGTTTTCGAACGTGCGCTTGAGCTTGACTGGGTTGAAACGATCATGTTCCCTTATAACATTGTTGAAAGCCAGTGCGAGCCCCTGCTGCAAAAATGCCGAGACAAAAACATCGGGTTTATCGCAATGAAGCCCATGGCAGGCGGTGCAATTGAAGACGGACTCATTGCAATGCGTTACCTTGCCGCAAACGAGCTTGTAACCGTCGCGATCCCCGGCATGTACTGCGCAGAGGAAGTTCAAACAAATTCCGCCGCCGGTTCCGACACTTCGCCCCTTACCGATGAGGAAAATGCCGAGATCGCAAAAATCCGTTCCGAACTGACAGGCAATTTCTGCCGCCGCTGCAACTATTGCGCTCCCTGCACCGTCGGCATCAGCATCCCGAATGTGTTCCTTTTTGCAGGCTATCTCGAACGCTACGGGCTTGCCGATTGGGCAAAAGGACGCTATAAAACCCTCCCCGTAAAAGCAAGCGCATGTATCGGCTGCGGCAAATGCGAACCCCGCTGTCCCTACGGACTGCCGATAAGAAGCATGCTTAAAAAATGCGCAGAGGAGTTTGGGGAATAAAATAAACAGCATTTAACCCTTGGGCGGATTGTGTACACTGCATGTGCGCAGTCCGTCCGCACTCATTGATTCGTTAACGATTCAAAGCGCTGTCAGGAGTATACCATGAAAGAAATAGCAATTATTTTTATTACAGTCATCGTTGTTCTTTTCGCCGCAGCAGGCTGTATCAATCTTTATAAGAAAAAGAAATACGAAAAAACTTTATATTTTGTTCAAACAGGGAATCCATTCAACAAAGTAATGCAAGACATCGGGCTTATCGGAGAGTACTTTACCTATCAATGCCTTGCTCCGCTCAACGGCTACAAAAAATTTATCTTTAACTGCTATCTTCCTAAGGCCGACGGAGAAACGACCGAAGTTGATGTCATTCTTCTTCACGAATCCGGAATCTATGTTTTTGAATCAAAAAATTACAGCGGTTGGATATTCGGGAACGAGTCGCAGACCTTTTGGACCCAAACTCTGCCCTCCGGGAAGGGTAAATCTCAAAAGTCGCGTTTTTTTAACCCGATAATGCAAAACGCGGGGCATATCAAGCAGTTGAAAGCTTTTCTTGCTTCTGACCGTCTTCCTATATATTCATACGTTTTATTCAGTGATCGTTGTGAATTGAAGAATGTTAAGCTTGAAAAAACGCACACTGTCGTCATCCACCGCGCCGATGTGCTTTCACGAATTCAGAAAAACTATGCAGAAAAGGGAAATCAGCTTTCCGTTGAACAGATCGATGCAATTTTCGAAAAGCTTTCCCCGTTAGCTGCTGTCGATGAATCCGTAAAACAACAGCATATTAAAAACATTAACGAGAAGTATAAACAATCCGCAAAGGAAAAGCCCGTTGAATCCGCCGCCGTTGACGATCCGAACCAAGACAACAATGATGTTTCTTAATTATTAAGAGTTTTTAAAAAAACTGTTGACAAATGCCCCGAAGTGTGATAAACTTATCAAGCCTTAGGGGTATGATGTAATGGTAACATAGCGGTCTCCAAAACCGTTCTTCTGAGTTCGAGCCTTAGTACCCCTGCCAAAGAAAAGTCCGAGCGATTTCGCCCGGACTTTTTTGCTGTCGAAAATCAAAAAGCGGCAATCAGCCCGAATCCCGTGCAACGGTGTTCCCCCAAAATTACGCAGACGCACTTGAACTCCGACAGGAAAACGGAAGGTTGATTATTCCGTGGGCAGCAGAAACATCGGAAGAATGTGCGACGCCGTTAAGGCTCTTTTCGGCGAAAATGCGGTCCAATGAATACCTGTTTGCATAAGTTTTTGATTTTTCAGCAGGAAAATTCAAAAAGCTGTTGACATTCTGCGAGATATTTGGCATAATTGACTTTGGCGCAATGTTCGCCGCATTATTTTTCTTTGGAGAAACAAAAAATGAAACGAATCGTTATTGCACTGGGCGGCAACGCATTGCAGGAAGCAGGCAAGCCCGCAACCGCAGAGTCCCAGCTTGAAGTTGTTGAAAAAACTTCCGAATACATCGCAGACATCATCGAAAGCGGCTATGATGTCGTTCTTGCGCACGGCAACGGCCCGCAGGTCGGCAGGATCGTGCTTCAGAACGAATATGCTTCCGCCGTCACCCCCGCAATGCCCTTTGACGTTTGCGGTGCAATGAGCCAGGGCTACATCGGCTACCACATGCAGCAAGGGCTTGAGAAAGTCCTCCGCGCCCGTAAAAACGGAAAGCGCGTTGTGACTGTTGTTACGCAGGTTGTTGTTGATAAGGATGACCCGAAGTTCAAAGCACCCTCAAAGCCCATCGGCCCCTTCTATACCGAAGACGAAGCCCGCAAGCTTGAAGCCGAAAAAGGCTACACCATGAAGGAAGATGCCGGCAGGGGTTGGCGCAGGGTTGTTGCTTCCCCCATGCCCGTTGAAATCGTTGAGCTTGACGCCGTTAAATGCCTTATGAACGGCGGCTTCATCGCCATCACCGTCGGCGGCGGCGGAATCCCCGTAATTAAGGACGAAAACGGCAACTATATCGGCACGGCAGCCGTTATCGACAAGGATCTTGCATCAGAACGCCTCGCAGAGGACATCGATGCCGATGCACTCGTCATCCTGACCGCTGTTGAACAGGTTTGCATCAATTTCGGCAAACCCGAACAAAAATCCCTCGCAACCATGACCGTTGAAGAGGCTCGCCGCTATATGGCGGAAGGGCATTTCGCACCCGGCTCCATGCTGCCCAAGGTTGAAGCTGCCGTCAAGTTCGTTGAAAGCAAGCCCGGCAGGAAGGCCATCATCACTTCCCTCGACAAGGCGGTTGAAGCTCTTGAGGGCAAGGCAGGCACTACCGTTTGCTGATGCTTGATAAAATATAAAACATTTCGATAACATGCCATAATCAAAATGTTTTCTGCTGTTTATCGCAGTGTAATCCGCAAACATGCCCCTGAAAGATCGATCCTTTCGGGGGCATGTTTGCTTGTTTCAACTTCTGCTCACGGTCAATTTCCGTCGGTTTATTATCGGTTGATTTTAAACATCGTTTCTGTTTTTTTCCCCCGCATACATGCTTTCGTTCAAAAAAGATGCGCTTCCGAAATAATTTTTTCCGCAACCGTGATATCGGCGGGACAAAGCTCGAAGTCTGCAAGTTCCGACGGGTAAACAAAACGAATTTCTTTATGTTCAATGCAGCGCGGGTCGCTGCCGATGATCTCCGTGCGGAAGACTGTGAGCTGAATTTCAATATCCGGATATGAATGCAAAACGCGCATAAATTCGCACTTTACGCAAAGATCGACATTCAATTCTTCGCGGCATTCACGCAGCACGGCCTGTTCCGGAGTTTCCCCGGGTTCGATTTTTCCGCCCGGAAATTCCCATTTCAGCGCACGGGTTTTGTTTTCCGCACGCCGACAGATGAGAATTTTACCATCCTTTTCAATGATTGCAGCAACAACTTCAATCCGCTTTGATTCGTTGCTGTCGCTTTTTGAAGTTGAAACGGGTTCATTCTTCGCACCCTTGCGGCGCAAATTCAGCCGCAGCGTTTTAAGATGCGCCTTCTGTTCCGCCGTTATGCGAAAACTCTCAACCGCCTTCTGAATCGTTTTGTTGTGCACCCACTGGGAAAGCCTGTGTTCTTCAACAAAGGGAACGGTCGAATCGTATTGCTTTGCAAGCGCAGTTGCAAAATACCATGCCTGCATCATATTCACATAGTATTCTTCCGAACATACGGAGGCGGCAAGGGCATTGATTTCGGAAGCGAACTCTTTTTCAAGGTAAAAACACATCAGCATCCGCAGCCCGAAACGCACCGTGTAAGGATGTGCCGATTGCAGCCATTTTTTGATTATCGGCAAAAGCTCCCCGGTATGCTTTGCAAAAATGCGCGGAGTCATGCTGTCGCAAACAGCCCAGTTTGTTACATACGGAAGGAACGCTTCAATCGTTTTTACGGCGGAATCGAAATCACCTATGCTCTCCGCAATGTATGCATGAACAAGGTTCTGTTCGTGATATTCATGCGGCAGTGCGGAAAGAAATTCGTTAATTCCCGCATTTTTCCCGAACCGTTTTGCAATGCTGCGGAGCTGCGGCGTGCGCACGCCGATAATGCTTTCCCGCGGAACGTTCGGAATCAGCTTTGCCGTAAAATCCGCATATTCTTCATCGCGCGCGGCAAATATCGCATTCAGCATTTCTTTTTCAACTTCAACAGACATTTCAGGCTCCTTTGTTATTCATCGTTTCATCAATTTTTTATAAACATTGATGTTCTCATCAATATGTTTTGTTTAAAAGAATTCGACGCACCCGAACCGAGTGCGCCGAACACAGTTTCAAAGCCGTGAATCTCAGCTGCCGATTAATTCAGCTGCCGAACTCAGCCGTTAAGTATTGCGCGGCGAAGAATTGCAAGCGCGTCAACCGTGTCAACAACACCGTTGCCGTCCATATCCGCACGCTCTGCCTGTTCGGGTGTGAGTGCGGCAATACCCATTGCCCCGCGCAGTGCAAGCAGTGCATCCGCAGTTTCGACAACGCCGTTGCCGTCAACATCGCCTGCCGTACCGGGCTGGGAATTGTAATCGGTGATCTCAACATCGACCGCACCGAGTTCACCGTAACGATAAACCGTGAACACATAGCTCTTGCCTGCTTCAAAAACATAGTCGTCATTTCTGCCGTGCGCCGTGCCTATATCGCTGACAAGGCCGATCTGAGGGCCGTCATCATGCCAATAACGCGGGTTTGCAATGCACCAGTCGTATGTGCCTGCGGGAATGCTTACGGTGACGCTTTCGCCGTTGAAAACGATATCCGTTTCGGTCATGAAGTTGCCGTCCGCATTCTCGGGGAGCTTATACTCAAAGCGTGAATAAAGCTCTTCCGCGCCTTCTGCGCCGTAAGCCAGGACATCACCCGTTTCGGGAATGCCGACGCCGTATTCAACAGCATCCGCATCAAGCAGCATCTGGAAGCCGGAACCGTCAAGATAAACTTCGTCAATAACGCGGAGCGTTACGGAAGCTTTGGTGATATCGAAATAATTTGCAGTCACAATGATGTTTGCGTTGACTGCCGCACCGTTGTAATCCCAACCCGTGAAGGCATAGCCCTCGTGTGCGGGAACGGTGGGGAAGTCAGCCGCAGTGAGTACGCTGCCCTTGTCAACGGTTGCCGTCGAAATCGTTTCGTCTGACAATCCGTCAACAAAAGTTACGGTGCATTCATCGCCGATAACGGAACCGACGGGAAGGTTATTTGCAATATAAAGACCGCAAACGAGCACCGCCGAACCGTTTATCATGCCGAGGTCCGTTGCCGCGCCGGTTGCCGTGTCAATAACGGCAAGGCCGCCGTTACCGTAATCGGAGAACCTTGCCCAGAAGAGCTGGTTCGTGTTGTGATCATATGCCATGGACTGGAAGCGTTTGTGACCGAAACCCGTGCTGCCGATAAGCGTGCCGACACCTGTTTGCAGGTCGATGCTGTACAGTTTGCTTGCATTTGAGTAGCTTTCGGTAAGAACATATGCCGTGCCGTCGGTTGAAATCGCAAGCGTCATGGGTGTTTCACTGCCGCACACAATTTGTGCAATTTCCGTGACCGCACCGGTTGAAATATCAACGGTGTAAAGGAATTTGCCGGAAGCTGCACCCGTGCCGATTGCGTACATTTTCTGTGCGCTGTGGTCATATGCCATATCGCGAATCGTAACATCGCCGGTGTTCATCACAGGGTAGGTAACTTCACCCGTTTCGGTGTTAAGGATGAAATAATCCTTTGTCATATAGCCGTAAACATAGCCGCCCGCAAACTCGGCAGCGGTGACATTTGCAGTCATTGTATAGGGCAGCTCGGAAGCGGCAGCGGGATCCGCATCGATGAAGCTGTACCATTTTGAGGAGAAGAAGCCGTTCAACGTTACAGCCGCAGGACCCTGTTCAACGGTGACTGCACACTCGGCGGTGATTCCGCCGTCAACGGTGGTTGCGGTTATAACGGTCTGTCCGACGGAAACGCCGGTCACGAGTCCGTTTGCATCAACGACCGCAATGCTTTCATCCGCGGAAGCAAAGGTAACTTCCTTGTTGTATGCATTCTCGGGAAGAACCGTCCAGTTGAGCTGCGCGCGGCGCTGAGTCTGCACCGTCAGACTCGGAGTCAGTTCAAGGCTTTCGGGCGCAACGGGAGCACCGACATAAACATTGTCAAGGTAGGCGGTGTCGTCATGGCTGTTTGAGCTGCTGTCTTTCTGATAACTCCAGCTGAGAACATGCTCGCCGGCGGTGAGTGCATAGCTTACATTCGTCCAGTCAATTTCGCCGGAGAAGAAAGTCCAGGGGCTTGAAGCAACAGGGTTGCCGTCGATAGAGAAAACGAGTTTGTCATAGCGTGCTTCGCTGCTGACTTTGTAGTCAAAGGAAACGATATCGCCCTCTTCCGCCGTGACTGTTGCCGTGACGGTGGATTCGGAACTGCTGACTTGGAAGTTGGTGCTTTTTGCCCAACCGTTCGCACCGTCAACAGTCCAAGGATACTCGCCCTCCGTAACGAACTGAATGTTTCCGTCGGGAACGTTCAGTGCTGCATCCAATGCTGCGTCGCGAACGCTCAGTGCAAGCGCAGGTGTGCAGGCAAGTGCCAGCAGCATGATAACCGCCGTCATTGCCGCAATAAATCTTTTCATATGGTTCTCCTTTCGTGCCGAGGAAAGTCTTTGCGGAATCACATCGCGTTTTGATGTATTCCGCAAGTGATATTATACATATATCACAAAGAATTTTCAAGTTTTTTTTAAGTGTTTTTATCGGCTTAATCCGTTGTTCGGCCGTGCATTCGGATGTTTTGCCCGAATTTATCGGTATGATGCAATTTTTTCTTGTTCGGGTATTGAATATTTTCTTCAAAAATGTTACCATATTGCTTGAAAACAGAGGCATCCCCGCCGCCTTTGCCCGTTGACGGGAACGGGCGGCGCAAAGTTGCTCTCGGGTGAGCGGTGATTAAACCGCGCTTTGTGCAAAATGTTCCGAATGTTTTGCGCAAAGCCCTTAAACCGGCGTTTACCCAATCAAAAAACGGAGGATAAATTGTTTCTATGGAAAGAAAGAATGCTTGGAAAACCTATTCCGAAGAAGATATTTCAAAGCTCAACGCAATTTCTGCCGAATACGTCAAGTTCCTTGACAACGGCAAAACCGAGCGCGAATGCGTTGCACAGACTGTTGAAATGGCAAAAGCAAAGGGTTATCGCGACCTTAACACCGTCATTGCAAACGGCGAAAAGCTCAACCCCGGCGACTGCGTCTATTCCGACTTCATGGGCAAAGCGCTCATGCTTTTCAAAATCGGCAAACAGCCCATTTTCAAGGGTCTGAACATCGTCGGTGCTCATATTGACTCCCCCCGCATTGACCTTAAGCAGAATCCCCTCTATGAGGACACCGATTTTGCATATCTCGACACGCATTACTACGGCGGTATCAAAAAGTATCAGTGGGTTGCAATGCCCCTTGCAATGCACGGCGTTGTTGCAAAGAAGGACGGCACGCTTGTTAACATCGTTATCGGTGAAGATCCCTCCGATCCCGTCATCGGCATTTCCGACCTGCTTCCTCACCTCGGCCGCGATCAGATGAGCAAAAAGGGTTCCGTTGTTATCGAAGGTGAAGAGCTGAACATCATCATCGGCAGCAAACCCCTCAACGATGAAGAAAAAGAGCCCGTCAAGGCTGCTGTTCTTGCTCTGCTCAAAGAAAAATACGATATCGAAGAAGAGGACTTCCTCTCCGCCGAACTGGAAGTTGTTCCCGCCGGTGCAGCACGCGATTTCGGTCTTGACCGCAGCATGATCATAGGTTACGGCCACGATGACCGCGTTTGCGCATATGCTTCCGTCAATGCGATCCTCAGCATTGACGAAACGCCCGAATACACCTGCTGCTGTCTGCTTGCCGACAAGGAAGAAATCGGCTCCGTCGGCGCAACCGGTATGCACGGCAAGTATTTCGAAAACGCTGTTGCAGAGCTTGTAAACGCAACAGGCGAATATTCCGACCTGCTCGTTCGCCGCGCACTCACCGCCTGCCGTATGCTCAGCTGCGATGTCAGCGCGGGCTATGACCCCAATTTTGCAGGCGTATTTGAGCGCAAGAATTCGGCATACCTCGGCAGGGGCGTTTGCTTCAATAAGTACACCGGTTCCGGCGGCAAGAGCGGTTCCAACGACGCCAACGCCGAATACATGGGCAAGCTCCGCAGGCTGATGGATGACGCAAACGTCAACTTCCAGACTGCCGAACTCGGCAAAGTCGATCAGGGCGGCGGCGGCACCATCGCTTACATCTGCGCTAATTACGGCATGGAAGTCATCGACAGCGGCGTTGCAGTGCTGTCCATGCATGCTCCGTGGGAAATCATCTCCAAGGCCGACCTGTACGAAGCAGTTAAGGCTTACCATGCCTTTATGCTGAAGGCATAAAGTGGATTTATCACGAAGAGATAAATCTTTATGCTGAAAGCTTAAAGGGATTTATCGCGAAGAGATAAATCTTTATGCTGAAAGCATAAAACGGATTTTTTCTGAAAGAACAAATCGATTTTTTCTGAAAGAACAAATCTTTATACCGAACAAAAACAGGGCTTAGCTGCGAATGAAACGGCAAGGCCCTGTTTTTTGTTGAAATTATTTATGTCTTAATCGGAATTTTCGCCTTTGTTCTCTTCAAAAACAACGGTAATCTTTGTTCCCTTTCCCAATTCACTCGAAATTGAGATTTGAGCTCCGTGACGCAGTGCAATATGTTTGACGATCGCAAGACCGAGTCCCGTTCCGCCCGTGCGCTTGCTGCGCCCCTTATCAACGCGGAAAAAGCGTTCAAAAACGCGGTCAAGCTTATCCTCCGGTATGCCTATGCCCGTGTCCTCAACGGAAATTGCGGGCCGTCCCTCGCTGCCGAAAACAGTTACCGAAACCTTTCCGTTCCGTTTATTGTACCGAATTGCATTATCGCACAAGTTATAAATTAATTCCTCAAGCTGGCTGCGGCATCCGAACGTTTGAAAATGCTCACCCTCAACGGAAATCACAATTCCGTATTTTTCCGCTCCGGGAGCAAGGCTGTTTTCGGTCGCATGTGCCAAGTCAAGCAAATCAACGTTTTCAAAATCATCACGTCCCTCAATGTAATCCAGTTCGCTGAGCTGAATTATGTCTGCAATCAACGACAGCAGACGGGAGGATTCCGAATGAATACGCCGCGCAAAGTTTTGAACATCCTCTTCCTTTGCAATGCCGGTGGCAATCATTTCGGCATAGCCGGAAATGCTCGTGAGCGGGGTTTTCAGCTCGTGCGAAACATTTGCCGTGAATTCCTGCCGCATCTGTTCCATATTGTTTTTTGCTGCCTGACGCTGCTTCAGGGTTTCAACAAAGGGCTTCAGCTCGTCAAACGGAACCGCAAACTCGCTGCCGTCCGCATGTTCCGCAATGCCCTGAAGCGGAGTGATAAGCGTTTTTGTAATGCGTTTTGAAAGATTTATTGCAAACAACGCTGCACCGACGGCGAGCGCAAGCAGCGAAGCACCCGCGAAAAGGAGATTTTCAGCTGCGGAATCGCCGCCGTGTACGGACAAAAGCAAATAGTCACCGTTGTTAAGCCTTGTTATCGTGCAGAAATTCAAATTAAAAAAAGAGCCGTTCCGTTTGCAAAGCAGGGCTGCTGTCTGACCCTTTTTCTCATCAAGCTTCATTCGCAAACGTTCGATGGTTTTGCCTGCGAAACAGCAAAGCGCAGAATTGCTGCCGCTTTTTAAATCGTCAATCGAAACGCTCTCCGCATTTCCCGCCGCATTCACCGCTTCAACCTGCTGCATGTCTTCCGAAACAAGTGCAATGCAGCCCTTTTGAGCAAATGCCCTTAACCGATGAATTTCTCCGGTTGAATCATAGATTTCCTTTGCGGAACATGCAAGCGTTTCCGCGCCTGCTTCCCGCTCCGATAATGCGGATGCAGCACCGAAAATGCTTCCGACTGCAAACGCCGACAAAAGCACAATAAGAATAAACGGTATACATTGATTGTAGATTTTCTTTGTCATTGCATTTCTATTTTGTATCCGACATTTCGAACCGTTTTTATCAGATCTCCGCATGAGCCGAGCTTTTGCCGAAGTGTTTTGACGTGAACGTCCACTGTTCGGCTTTCACCCGCAAAATCGGTTCCCCAAACAAGAACCATCAGCTTTTCGCGGCTCAATACCATTCCGCAGTTGGAAACCAGAGCTTTAAGCAGCTCATATTCGGTATATGTCAGTGCGCATTGCCGTCCTTCAGCGCACACAAGCCTTCGCCCGTCATCCAACGAAATGCCGCCGACACTGTAATTATTCGGAGCCGCTCCGTCTGTTCTGCGTAAAACGGCTTTGACCCTTGAAATCAATTCCGAAACCCCGAAAGGTTTTGTTATGTAATCATCGGCTCCGCTGTCCAGCCCGCGTACCGCATCCGCTTCGCCTGACTTTGCACTCACAATTATTATCGGAATCTTTCTTGTTTCGGCGGAATCCCTCAGTCGGCGCAAAATTGTCAATCCGTCCTCGCCCGGCAGCATGAGATCCAATATCACAAGCGTGGGAAGACGCCTTGCAACAGCTGAAAAAAAGCTTTCGGAATCTTCAAAAAGCTCCGTACCGAAACCGCTGTTTTTCAAGGCATAGCATTCCATTTGCCCTATATTCTCATCATCTTCAACGATATATATCATCCGTTCCTCTTTCCGTCCGACTTTGCGGAAACACTGTTTCGCGTTAAATTATAGCCTTTTAACAACATTTTTGCAAGGCGTCCGAAGCAAGATTCCCCTTAAACACAAACACGCCCGCAGAGTTTTCGCTGCAGGCGGTGTTGTCAAATGCTAATCCTTGAAATCCGTTTCCCGTTTCCTTCAAGGCGTATTTTTCAAAGCATATTTTTCTCTGTATTCGTTATAGCTTTTCACAAACTCTTCATTGTTTGTGTTTTTGAGATTATGCAGATACGCATGTGCATCCATCATGCCCTCAACAAGCTCCAGTTTGCAAACAGCAATATTCGAACAGTGATCGCTTATTCGCTCGAAATTTGCAAGAATATCATTCAAAACAAATCCCAACTCAATGGTGCATTCGCCGTCCTTAAGCCGTTTGATATGCGCGGCGCGAATGTTTGTGTTAAGCTCGTCAACAACCTCTTCAAGCGGTTCAACATGCCTTGCGGCATCCGCGGAATCGGAAACGAACCCCCCGATTGCTATGCCGACGATCTCATCGATCGCACCCGTCATAACCTTAAGCTCCGCCTGCGCCGCGGGAGAAAAGCTTAATTTCTTTTCCGCCATTTCGCGTGCACTCTGAGCAATGTTCAGCGCATGGTCGCTTATGCGTTCAAAATCCGTTATTGAATGCAGAATTTTTGTAACATCGCGGCTGTCCGCATCCGAAAGCTCCTGCATAGAAACTTTTACAAGGTATGTGCCGATTTCATCTTCGTAATTATCGGCCTCTTTTTCAAGCTTTGCAACCTCATTATAGCCTTTTTCGCTGTAGTTCCCGAGCAGCGCAATTGCAGCCTGAACGCTTTTCCGCACAAGCTTCGCCATATCCGCCGCAAGTACACGCGTTTGTTCAACCGCAATTGCGGGTGTTGCAAGCAGCCTTTCGTCAAGCATGACCGGCTGCGGATCATCCTTTGAATCGGGAATGGACAGCACCGCAAGCCTTTCAAGCTGTTTTCCGAACGGCAGCAGCATCAGCGTGTAAATCACGCTGAACAGCGTGTGCACAATCGCAATCTGAAACGTATCGATTGTTTTATCCATAAAATCGAACTTCAGGAATGCGTTCAGCGTGTAGAAAACAATCGTGCAGATAATTGTTCCGATTACATTAAAGTACAGATGAATAAACGATGCTCTTCTTGCGTTTTTGGTTGTTCCGATCGCGGCAATCATTGCGGTTATGCATGTGCCGATATGCTGACCCATGATTATCGGTATCGCACTGCCGAATGTGACCGCACCGGTTGCGGAAAGAGCCTGCAAAATGCCTACCGAGGCGGAAGAGCTTTGAATTATTGCCGTCAAAATGCAGCCGACAACTATCGAAAGAATCGGATTTTTTCCGAAAATTACGAATAGGTTTGTGAATTCGGGCACATTTTTGAGCGGTTCAACGCTTTCGCTCATTATATTCATGCCGAACATCAGCACGGCAAAGCCGATCATGACCGAACCGATGTTGCGTCTGCGTTCGCGCTTTGAAAACATTTGAAGTGCAACGCCTATGATGGCAAGAATCGGCGTGAAGCTCATCGGATTCAGAAGCTGAATAAAAAAGCTGCTGCCGCTTATGCCGGTAAGGCTGAGAATCCATGCCGTGACGGTCGTTCCGATGTTTGCACCCATAATAACGCCGACAGCCTGCCCAAGCTGCATAAGTCCCGAGTTTACAAAGCCGACAACCATTACCGTTGTTGCCGCGGATGATTGGATGACTGCCGTGACGGCAACGCCGAGCAGCAGTCCCTTTATTGTGCTGTTGGTAAGCTTCGACAGTATGCTTTTGAGCTGGCTTCCCGCTGCTTTTTCAAGGGATTTTCCCAAAACATCCATTCCGTAAAGGAACAGAGCAATGCCGCCAACCAAAGACAGCACGTCAAAAAATGTCATACATTCCTCCGAATCAGCACGCCGTGCCGTTTCCCCGCGGCATCGGCGGCAATATTTGCGTCGTTATATCCTGCCCCGCGCTTTTGCGCAAAATGGGACAAATAACATGTTACAACCGCATTTGCGCCGAGTCAACGGGGTAAATGTAAAGAATTTGTAAAATTATTTTGATATTGTTTAATATTTTTGCTGTTTGAATGTTTATTTTTTCTGCACTTCAGGCATAAGCATTTCAAAGTCTGTGAATTTTTTTGTTTGACCAAATCCGACACAGCTCATTTACCGCACCGTTTGGAACAATGCGAGCGAATTTTATATTAATTTCAAATCCGCTTTTTCGACTGTCCCGACCTTCCCGCTTCGTTCTTCCTTTTTGGTTTTCGCATTGCTTTTTATTGAATCGACACAAAAACCCCATATATACTCGGCTTTTTTTGCAGCGCTGGGTCGTTTTTTTATGCATTTTGGATTTCAAAACGGTTGAAACAATTAAAAAAAGTGCGCAATTTCAATTTCTTTTGCAGAACGGATACAAAATTGCACAAGTCATATTCTTTTTTAACGCAAAAGAATACAAACTTTTTGGTGGAAATGTGCGTTTTTCTGCGGTATAATTCAACCATAACAAAAAACACCGAGGAGGACATGACAATGTCAGAATACAGGGTTATCATCGCGGACGGGAACGCTCAGTTCCGTCACACAACCGCAGAATTCTTCCGAACGGACAAAGAAATTATCCGCGTTGAAGAAGCGACGGACGGGCAGGCCGCTCTTGAAAAGATGCGTGAAGAACATTTTGACGTTCTTATCACGGAATTGGTAATGCCGAAACTGGACGGGCTGGATCTTTTGGATCAGCTTCGTATTGAGTCGGCGCACCGACCATCGGTAATCATCGTTGTTTCGTACATGCGGAATGACAACCTGCTTCAGCGTTCATTCGCCAAAGGTGCCGGCTATGTCATGCTTAAGCCGGTGGAACCTGAATTTCTGTATCGCAGGATGCGCGATTTGCTTGAAACCTGTGTCAACGAGCGCGACATCGGTTTTGCACCGCCTTCCGCAGTCAAAAGCCTTGATGAAAAAATCACCTCCGTTTTCCTCTCCGTCGGCATTCCCGCTCATATTAAGGGATACCATTTTCTCCGCGAAGCTATTCGCATGGTCTATTATAAACCCGAGCTTATCAGCAAAATCACCAAGGAGCTTTACCCCGGCATTGCAAAACGGTTCAACACGACCCCGAGCAAAGTCGAACGCGCAATTCGTCATGCAATTGAGGTAAGCTGGACACGCGGCAAAATCGAAAACATCAACAAACTCTTCGGATTTAACGTATACGGAAAAAACGATAAGCCCACCAACGGAGAATTTGTTGCACTTGTTGCGGACAAGCTGATAATTGAGGACGGACGCGACACGGTGCTTGCCCACGCTGCCGCCGAATGACTCCCGCTGCAAAAATAACCAAAGTCCGCTGAAGCAGCGGCGCAGGGCATCGCGCCCGACAGGGCAGACTTTTCCGATGTTTATTAACCTGTCCCCCCACTCCTTGCGGCGACCGCGTTAACCTCCGACCGCGGTTCGCCGCATTTTTGCTGCTCCGGTTTGTCTGCCGTTTGATATATGTTCTATTCGCGTTTATATATGTTGAAATTAATTTACAGCATATGCGCCTCTTGACAAATGTCAAGTGCGTTTCACAATATAATTTGTTCATATTTCAAATTGAGTCACACCCGTTATCAACATAAAAAACCGCCTGTTCAGCCCCAAAAGCGGATAACCTTGTGGATAATGTGGATAACTTCCCGTTTTTTTGCATGGATAACCTACAAGTATTTCTTGCGGACATATGTAAATACTTTCCGCAGCTGCCTCGACCGCATCCAATCCATAAAAAGTACGCATTATGTCGAACGAGTGTTTTCCCCTCCCGTTTGCAAAGCAGGCCGCACTCTCGTTTCGACTTTCTTTCCCAAGCACGTCATATCTGCGTAAAACAGCGAGTATTCTTTTATAAAAGCAGCAAAAAACACATGAAAGGTGAACGACATGGAATTGTTATGGAATGATCTCAGCGTGCTCCGACTGATTCACAGGAGCACGGAACAGGTTGAAGTTGCCGGCAGCATCCCGCCGCCCGGCGGATGCCGCGCAGCGGAATTGCTTGACTGTTCCGCCGAAGTTGAAATTTCAAACTGCAAAACGGAAACCGGGAAGCTGAATTTTGAAGGTCGACTCTGCATCACAATTGCCGCAGCGGACGAAACAGGCGACACATTTGCCTTTGTCGGCGAAATACCGTTTTCCCACTGCACGGAGAATGCGGATTTTGCCGCCGGAATGCTTTCAAATGCACTCCCCGCCGTGGCTGTGCTGGATATGCGGCTTGCAGCGGACGGTGCGGCAGCTTTCAGCGCAAATGTGAACATTGACTTCATAGTTACATCGGCGGCACCCGTTCGCGTTTTATCCGGAGTTTCGGGAGTGGCCGATATGGAAATCAAATCAATGCAGTGCAGAACAGCGCGTCGTGTTGAAATCGGAAGCGAAACAATACGTTTTTCGGAAGAGTTGAGCAGCGAAGGTGCGGACAGCGTGCTTTCATTCTCGGCGCAAATCTCCGTGCGCGACACGGCCATTGAAAACGGCGGCACATCCGTCAGCGGCATAATAACACTGAATGCGCTGCTGAAAACTTCCGACGGCGAATTGATGCAGCTGACTCGCGGCGTTCCGTTCCGCGAAAGCCTTTCGGCCGCAGTCGGTGCGGATGAGATTTATACCGTTGCGGAGCTTAAAAACGTCAGCCTGCGCGCACTCGGCACGGAGTTTTCCCTTCTGGCATTCGATGCGGATATTGACTTCCGCATTTTCGGCATTCGCCGCTCCGTTATTGACATTCCGACGGACGCTTATTCGCCGTCACTGAATTTCAGCTGCATGTACGAAAAAATGACCGTTGCAAACGCCTGCGGCGGCTCGTTTGCGCAGCATTCGCTGCGCGAAAATCTGTCCGTTCCGGACGGAATGGCCGATATTTTTGCCGCATTGAACGCGGCGGCGCGCCCGATTGCAACAAATGTTTCAATTGAAGATTCGACCATGACCGTTGAGGGACTGCTGTTCACGCGTATCATATATCGCAGCAGCAGCAACAGGATCTACAGTTTCAGCGATGATGTTCCCTTCGTGCTTCGCATGGCCGCACCTTCGGAAGCAAACTTTGCTCAGCTTCGACTGAACGCCTCGGCAAGCATATCCGGCGGCAGCGGGCGCACGGCACAGGTTTCCTACAATCTCGATGTTTCGGCAGAATATTTCAGCGAATCCGCCGTTTCAGCCGTTGCAGGCGTTGCGGAAACCGATAATTCCAACGACGCCGACGGAAAAAGCACGGGCATTATTCTTTGCAATGCATGTGCGGGTGAGGATGCTTTTGACATCGGAAAACGTTTCGGTGTTCCGTCGCAGCGTGTACGCGAACTGAATCCGGACTCCGCAGAACCTTTTAAGGACGGCGACAAGCTGCTTCTGTTCGTTTAGAAGCGGTCCCGACAACACAATATATTCATTTTGTCCGTGCAGAAAACAAAAAACGGCAGGACGTTCCGCAATCATGCGATTCATCCTGCCGTTCGTCAATAAGCCTGTAAGCCGATAGATGATCCGTGCTTATTTATTCAGTTTTTTGGAAAGCCGTTCGAATTCGTCAACATTGTGCCTGTAGGAAAGCATGCTGTTTTCCCAGAATTTCTTATCCGTAAGGTCAATTCCGGCAACTTTTGCGGTATCCTCAACGGTGCATACCGGGGTTGCATAGAGCAGCTTGCGGTAAACGGGAACAAATGCCGCGCCCTCCTGCATGTACTTTTCATAAAGTCCCCTTGCAAACAGTCCGCCGAAAGCATACGGGAAATTATAGAACGAGAGGGTACTGTAATAATGCCCTTTGCAGAGCCACATGTACGGATGCAGCGTTTCGGGGTCAAGTCCGTTGCCGTATGCCCTGCGCTGGGCATCAAGCATCAGTTCGCAAAGCCTGTCCGCGGGCATGAAATCATTTTCGCGGTTTTCGAAAACGGAAGTTTCGAACAGATAGCGTGAGTAAATATCGCACATTATCTGAGCGGCGTCCTGAAGCTGGCTTTCGATAAGGAAGAGTTTCTCCTCATCGGTTTCCGCTGCTTCAATGGCGGCGTTCATGATAACGTTCTCGTTGAACGTGGATGCAGTTTCCGCGACGGGCATTGAATAATCGTTGTTCAGCGGACGGTGCCCGGCAATGTTGAGATTATGGAACGCATGACCGAGTTCATGTGCCAGCGTTACGATGTCGGAGAACGAGCCGTCAAAATTCGTCAGCACACGGCTCTGGTTGTGTCCGTCCAGATTTGCGCAGAATGCACCGCCGACCTTTCCCTCGCGGGGATAGAAATCGATCCATGCCTCATCAAACGCACGCTCAACCATATTTGCAAGGTCATTATCAAAGCCGCGGAAGATTTTCAGCAGATATGCCTTTGCCTCCTCAACGGTATATTTTTTGGTGTTTGTGCCCATGGGCGCAAACATATCGTACCACGGAATCCCGTTTTTATGACCCAGGACTTCGCCCTTGAGCCTCAGGTAGCGGCGGAAAATATCCAAATGTTCGTCCATTGCCGCCATGAGCGCATCAAGGGTTTTGCGCGTCATGCGGGAATTGTACAGAGTTTGTGCCAAAGGCGACTCAAACCCGCGCAGACGTGCGTTGTTGATAACTTCAAGTTTGATGCTGTTGAGCGAAAATGCAACAGAATCCCGAATTTTTTCATAGCAGGCAAGTTCCGCCTCGTAGGCTTCCTTTCGAACCGCCGGGTCAGCGGAATACGCAAGGTTGCGCACGGAAGAAAGGGTCAGTTTTTCGCCGCGGAAATCCGCAGTCACGGATGACGTCAGGTAGCTGTGCAGATCGCTCCATGCGCTTGCCCCGCTGATGTTGTAAAGTGCGGCGACTTCTTCGCATTCATCGCTCATGGTATGTTTTTGATCCGCACGGATGTTTTTAAGCAGGAATTCGTATTCCTTCAGCACGGGATCGGACTCGATAAGCTCATCAAGGTTCGGAATTTCGGAAATGAACTTTTTGATTATCGTTTCCGCCTTTGTTGTTGCACTCATCTTTGCCATGAGCCTGCCGCTGATGCTTGCCGCCTCGGTGTCCTTTGTGTTCACGGAGGAACGCAGCATGGCATATGAATACATGTCCGTTAAAAGCTGCATTGAGCTTTCGCTGCCGGCAATATAGGTCTTCAGGGCGTCGAGCGGCTGCATGTCGGAAATCTTTGCTGCAAACTCGTTTGTTTTTGCAATCATTTCGTCGTATTTTGCAAGATCCGCAGCGAACTTCGGGTCGTCAAAGCCTTTATAGAGTTCATCCAATGACCATTCTGAATTCATTTTTTTCTCCTTGTTTTCTTCTGTTTTTTAATGGGGCGCGGTGTCCGCATTTATATCGAACACCGCGTGTGCTGTTTGAATTTGCGGGTTTGTTTACGATTTATTCCGCCAACGCCGAAAGCACCGACTGTTTTATTCCTCGCAGGCAAGCGCGATTATTGCATCCGCTATCATATGAGCGTTGAACATCAGCTCGTCAATGCCGATGAATTCATTGGGCATATGCACGGGGCCCGAAATTCCGGGCTGTTCGCTGCCGAACGCAACCGCATTGGGGAATGCGCGCGCATAAGTTCCGCCGCCGATTGCAAGGGGTTCCTTATATTCGCCCGTCCTGTCGGCATAGACCTTCAAAAGTTTGCTCACAAGCTCGCTGTCGGCAGGGATATAATGGCCGTCCTGCTGCTTTTCATGAGTGCAGACGGGGTTGAACTCCGCAAGCGCCGCTTTGAGTTTTGAACGGACTTCGTTCACGTCAAGGGAGATGGGGTAGCGGAAATCGATTGAAATTTCGAATCCGTCATCGTCCCAAGCGATAACGCCCGGATTCATGCTCAGCCTGCCGCTTGCGTCGGAAACATCCAGACCGATGCTTTCGCCGTGCATGTCAAATCCGAACCTGTTGTGAAGAATGTCGATAACGCGTTTGTCCTCGCCCGTGAGCGGGAGTTCCGCAAGCATTGCAAAAGCTGCCTGCATTGCATTTTTGCCGAGTTCGGGCATTGAACCGTGTGCATCAAGGCCGATAACGGTGATTTCCGTGCCGTTTGCAAGTGCTTCAAGCTCAACGCCGAAGCCCTTTGCAAGAATGCCGCTGACGTGCTTTTCAACCTCCGTAATTTCAACCGGAACAAACGCCTTCACCTTGCCGCAGACAACGTTTGCGCGCGTGCCGCCGTTAATGCGGATATTTGTTTTTGCATTGCAGCGCATTGTGGCATGATAAATGCCTTTTTCGGAATTAACAACGGGATAATCCGCATCGGGTGAGAAAGTCAGCGTCGGAATCTCCGCAACCTTGCGATAGTGATCCATGCAGCCCCAGCCCGTTTCTTCATTCGTGCCGAGAATGATTCGGACACGGCGGCGCATTGGAATGCCGGCTGCCTTGATTGCGGCAAGTGCATAAATCGCACACACGGCGGGACCTTTGTCGTCCATTGTGCCTCGGCCGTAAATCCTGCCGTCCGCAATTTCCGCAGCATAAGGCGGATGAATCCAGCCTTCGCCCTCGGGAACAACGTCAACATGCGCAACAACGCCGAGCATCTCTTCTCCGCAGCCGTAGTCTATGCAGCCCGCGTAACCGTCAAGATTCGTGGTTTCAAAGCCGAATGATTTACCGAGATTCAATGCATTTTCAAGCGCGCCGCGAACCGCCTCTCCGAAGGGTGCTCCGGGACCTGCCGCAGGGGCTTCAACACTCGGAAAACGGACGATTTCCTGAACGGAGCGAACAAGCGCATCCTTATTGTTATCGATAAACTGCTCCACCGCGGGGTAACGAACCTTTGTATTGCTCATTTATTTTCTCCTTTTCAGCAGGAAGCTCACCGTCGTTTTCGGCCGTGCCGCCGCACCGGGTACCGTGTTTCATTTCCCGCAAGGGTTGCGGATTCCGAAAAGCAGAGCCGCGCGGGTGATTCTTCCTTATTTTCTCAAATAATATTATACATCCCCGAAAAGATACTTGCAAGCTTTTCGAATATATGTTATGCTTTTATCACAGCAGATTCCGCTTTTTGCGGTACGCTGCCGGAAGCACCGGAAATAAAAGCGTTAAATTAATAAATTAAGCAGAAAGGTCTTTTACCATGAATTATAACATTATCGGCGAACCCTTCCCTGCAGTTGTCTGCACGCTCAACGCAGATGAAAGCATGATAACCGAACGCGGCAGCATGTGCTGGATGAGCTCGAATATGAAAATGGAAACCACTTCCAACGGGGGCATCGGCAAAGTTTTCGGCAGGATGTTTTCCGGCGAGGCTATGTTCCAAAATCGCTACACGGCCGTCGGCGGCACGGGCACCATCGCATTCGCGTCAAGCTTCCCCGGCTCGGTGCGCTGCTTTGACATCACACCCAACAACCCGCTCATCGTTCAAAAGAGCGGCTTCCTTGCAAGCGAAAGCACGGTTGAGCTCTCCGTCCATTTTCAAAAGCGTTTCGGCGCAGGGCTGTTCGGCGGTGAGGGCTTCATAATGCAGAAACTCAGCGGTTTCGGCAAAGCTTTCATAGAAATTGACGGCCATGCGGTTGAATACGACCTCCGCCCCGGGCAGTCCATCGTTGTAGACACCGGCTATCTTGCCGCAATGAGTGCGAGCTGCACAATGGATATTCAATCCGTCCGCGGAGTCAAAAATGTGCTCTTCGGCGGAGAAGGCTTTTTCAACACCGTTGTGACGGGACCGGGCAAGGTTCTGCTTCAAACCATGCCCATTAATGCCGTTGCGGGCTCCATTGCGCCGTATATTCCTTCCGGCGGCAAAAACTGACGGGCAGCGTCGGACAGCTCCGTTTGTTTTTTGCGAAAGGGCAGGAACCTGCCCGGACTTTTGACCGCAAAAGAAAATTGTTCGCCGTTCCGATTCAAAAATTGAATTTGTATTTTAAAATTCGGAATCGGATATTTCGCAATGCGTTTTCGCATTTTCTTTCCGCTTGGAATAATGCTCCGCATTTTCGGCAAGAATATGATTCGGCAGGCAGCGAATTGCTGCTCGCTCATCTTGCCGTAAAACGGCATTTTCGGAGGAAAGAATGAATCATTCACGAAAATTTCGAAAGCTTATTGCAGCAGTCCTTTCAGTGCTTTGCATAGTTCTCTGCTGCACCGCATGCGGCGGCAACAGCAATAAGCCCACGCCGCGTCCGCAGAACACCGCACCCGCACCCGGCACGACGGAGCTGAACACAACTCCCGCCGCAACGGATGCCCGCACGACCGACGGCATGAACACGGCCGAACCCGGCACTGATTCACCCGCAGGAACCGATGCACCCGACAGTGAAAAGCCCACCGAGGACGGCAGCGGGCAGATTGCCGATTTTCGGGAAGGCAAAGTTGTCAAACCCGAGGACGTTCCGGAAATTCGTTCCGCAGTCGAAAAAGAATATCCCGGTTATACGATTCAGTCCGTGACCCATGCACTGCTGTCCGACAGGCAGGCCTATAAAGTCACTCTTCAGGGCAGCGGCGACCTTGCGAAGGTTATATACATGCTTGCCGACGGCACGATAGTTGTTCCCAAAATGCAGGATTGAACGGCACTGCTGATTCCCGATTGAGCAACGCCCCCCGCTTGCTGCGGGATTCGGCAGGCTGCGGCGGAAATACACCGGGCGCAGCGAAAAAAATGTTTTCGGGCAGTTTTGATTGAACAAACTCCGGCTAAAGAATATTCAAACGTAATATTCAAAAACTCCGAATGCGTTTGCCGATGCATGTTTTCGGCCTTGCGCGTTCGGAGTTCTTTTTTTTGATTCAGTCACTGTTCACTTCTAATTTCGCTTGCCGCTTCAGTCGGTGTTCGATGACATGATTCGTCATTTTCGGCGGCATCGCAAACTATACCCGTCAAAGATTCATCGAAACATCTTTTATATCGCAATCGAGAAGCAGGGTACACAGTCGTTGACGATACGGAAAATTTGTTTGAAAGTTCCTGCCCATATGTAGGTTTATTCTTTATGCTGCAAAGCATCTCAAGCCGTGATTGATCCCCGAGGGCCTTTATCTGACGAATGAGGCTGCCCATGTCTATCGATACGCTCTCCTGCCGCAGGTTCTTCATCGGTATTCCAAGGTAAATTATAAGCAGCTCCGGCACACTTCTCACTATGCGGCATTAACGTGTCAGCCGCTTCCCTCTTTCGGGAACTTCCTGATTTCTGCCAAAAGCTGTCTCAGCTGATGCTGCTTTCTGCTGCAAGACAGCAAATCGGAGCTGAATCTTCGTATTCTGAGGTCAAAACGAAAATGCGCGACCCTTGCGAGCCGCGCACGATATTCGTTTCATGAATAATGTTTATGCCGCCAAACGGATAAACTTATGCATTCAGAGCCTTGTTTGCAACCTGAACGAGCTGGTTGAATGCGTTCATGTCGCTGATTGCGAGGTCGGCGAGAACCTTGCGGTTCACATCAACACCGGCAACCTTGAGGCCGTGGATGAGGTTGGAATAGTTGGTTCCGCAGATCCTTGCGCCCGCATTGATACGAGCGATCCAAAGCTTGCGGTACTCCCTCTTTTTGAGCTTACGGCCGACATAGGCATAAGCCATGGACTTCATGACCTGCTGGCTTGCCGCACGATAGAGTTTGCTCTTTGCTCCGTAGTAGCCCTTGGAGAGTTTAAAAACTTTACGACGCTTTTTAACTGCGTTTACTGCTCTTTTAATCCTTGCCATTGTGAATAATCCTCCTTATCTCTTGTAGGGGATCAGCTTGCTAATCTTGGAAACTTCTTCCTCAGCGATGTAGCCGATCTTGCGAAGGTTGCGGGTGCGCTTCGTAGTTTTCTTGGTAAGGATATGGCTCTTATAAGCCTTGCCCCTTTTGATTTTGCCGCTCTTGGTGAAGCTGAAACGCTTTGCGGCGCCCCTATGGGTCTTAATTTTCGGCATGGGAATTCCTCCTAAAAAATAATCAGTTCTTTGCTGCGGGTTTGGGAGCCAAAATCATTGCCATGTTGCGCCCTTCCTGCTTTGCCGGGCGTTCTATCACGGCATAATCCCGAACCATCTCATAGAATGCGTTCATAACATCGAGACCGACGCTGCCGTGGCTTATCTGTCTGCCGCGGAAGCGGATGGAAGCCTTGACCTTATTTCCGCTCTTCAGGAACTTGACACACGCCTTGGCCTTGACCTCCATGTCGTGCGTATCGATAGTTGAAGAGAGACGGATCTCCTTTGTTTCGACAACGGTTTGATTTCTGCGCTGTTCCTTTTCGCGCTTGATCTGCTCAAAACGAGCCTTGCCGTAATCCATGATTTTGCAGACGGGCGGGTTTGCGTTGGGAACTATCTTAACAAGATCGAGTTCCTTTTCGTCTGCGATTCTCAACGCATGTTCAATCTTGACAATACCAAGCTGTTCGCCTTTTTCGTCGATGAGTCGAACCTCTTTGTCACGGATCTCCTCATTGATCAACAATTCCTGAGTTGCTATGGGTTTCACCACCTTGAAAGAATTATTCAAACAAAAAACGCGCTGCCTAAGCACCGCGCACGCACAAATAAAATGTATTTGTTGCCGTTACTCTGCCTGCATAAATACCTGCGGCAAGTGAGAAGCGGGCGGCTTCTGCTTGAACATTAATATTATACGCAGTTTTCAGCCGATGTCAACACTTTTTTTCGATTTCGGTTAAATATATTTCACACGGTTCAAGCAGCAGTCGATGTCGGCTCTGCATCGCCGCAAGCCGAAATCGGGAGCACGGAGTCCGAATTCGGAATTTGAATGAAGGCAAGCTGAATCGTTTCATCAACAACATAAACCGTCAGCACCTGTTCATCACCAAGATTGGCAAGCAGAACGTAAACATCCCCTGTTTTGTCAATGTCGGCATCAAATCCGCATTCGCGGGAAACATCCGCAGCGCGGGTCATATCTGTGTCACCGACAATTGCGCGAATTGAGGTGTTTTTGGCGAAATTGTGTTTATAAAGCTCATCCGCCTCGATATTGCAGCCGTGTTGGGCGAGGCTGCGCACAATGCCGCCCGAAAAACTGTTTTTTTCGAGAAAAAACCGCCAGGCAAGTGCAATGATAAGCAGTGCGGCAGCAATAACAAGCAGCGTCCGCGCCGTTTTAGGTTCGATTTTTTGGTGACCGTCCGGTACATTTCCGGGACTTTTTCTTAAATGGTTCTTCATCCCCGCAAATATCTCCAATCAGTTAAGTTAAATCAGAAGAGTTTTACAGCGGGCAAAAATCTTTGTGCAAGCGCAACCGCCGCGATAAATGCCGCAAAGATAATGACCGCAGCAAGATCTCCCATATGAAATTTGAGAACGCGCATCCGCGTCCGCCCTTTGCCTCCGTGATAACAACGGCTTTCCATTGCCATTGCAAGCTCATCGGCACGGCGAAATGAGTTGACAAACAGCGGTATTAAAATCGGCAGCATTGACTTTGCACGTTTAAAAACATTGCCGCTTTCAAAATCTGCACCGCGTGCAAGCTGCGCCTTTGTGATTTTATCCGCCTCCTCAATAAGCGTCGGAATAAAGCGCAGCGCAACCGTCATCATCATTGCAAGTTCATGTGCGGGAAACTTGATAATTTTGAGCGGTGAAAGCAGTTTTTCAAGCCCGTCCGTAAGTGCGATGGGCGTTGTTGTAAGCGTCAGAAGACTCGTGCCGCAAACAAGCGTTGCAAGGCGCAGAACGACAAAAACAGCATTTGTCAGACCGTCCGCATATATATGAATGATCCACCAATCAACAATCGTCTTCCCTGTTTTGATAAGAAACAGGTTCATAACAAACATCAGCGGCAGCAGCAGCCGCATGGGCTTAAGAGCTTTCAGCATATAGTTCGCAGGAACTTTTGCAAGCACCGTTATAAGCACCGTGAACAGAATCACAGGTATAAACATTTCAATTCGTTTAACGATAAACACCGCAACGATATATGCAATCATCAGCAAAATCTTTGTTCGCGGATCAAGCCTGTGAACGACGGAATTGCCGGGAATGTATTGCCCCAAAGTAATATCTTTAAGCATTATGCAATACCTCTTTCAGCCACTTTTCGAACTTTTCGTTTGTGTACAGTCCATCCGGAATTTTACAGCCCATACCGCGGAGTTTTTCAACAAGCTGCGCGGTTGCCGGCGTGTCAAGGCCGATCGAAGCAAGCTCCGCCGTGCGGGAGAAAATCTCCGTCGGCGTGCCGACTGCGTATACTTTGCCGTTATTCAACACCGCAATGCGCTCAGCGGAGCGGGCAACATCCTCCATTGAGTGACTGACCATTATCACGGAGCAGCCCAATTCTGCGCGCAAACCCTCGATAGTTTTCATAACTTCCCTGCGGCCGCTGGGATCAAGCCCCGCCATAGGTTCATCCATAACCAAGTATTTTGGGCGCATCGCAATAATGCCCGCCAGTGCGGCACGGCGTTTTTTCCCGCCCGAAAGCTCAAAGGGCGATTTTTCCGCATCCTGCTTTGTATCAAGCCCCACAAGCTCCATTGCCTCATATGCACGAGTGCGTATTTCCTCTTCCGGAAGTTTTAAGTTTTTTAAGCCGAAGCAAATATCATCATAAACCGTGCTGTCAAAAAGCTGATAGTCCGGATACTGAAAAACCATGCCGACAAGTTTTCTTCCTGCGGCTCGCTGTTTTTTTTCGTTCATGTCAAAGCCGTCAACAATAACTCTTCCGCTTGTGGGCTGAATCAGACCGTTCAGCTGCTGAATAAGCGTTGATTTGCCGCTGCCGGTGTGCCCGATGATGCCGAAAAACTCGCCGTCTTCAACGGTAAGGTTAATATTGTACAGCGCGGTGAACTGAGTTACGCTGCCGGGCATATATGTATGAGTCAGATTTTCAATAATAATGGGCATAATTCGTTTGCCATCTCCTCAACGGTCATTGCATTGCAGGGCTTAATGATGCCGCTTGCCGCAAGGTCATCGCGCAGCTCAACCATCGGCGGAACGTCCAGATTTATTTTTCGCAATTCCGTACCCCGCCTGAACACCTCCGCCGGTGTGCCCTCAAACGCAACAAGGCCTTCATTCATCACAATCACGCGGTCCGCAATCACTGCCTCCTCCATGTATTGTGTTATCATAATCACCGTAATACCCTTTTTGCGGTTTAAGTCTTTAACAATTCGAAGGATATCCTTCCGCCCGAGCGGGTCAAGCATCGCCGTTGCTTCATCAAGAACGAGTACCTGCGGCTCAATTGCAAGCATCCCCGCAATTGCAATGCGCTGTTTCTGCCCGCCCGAAAGCATATGCGGCGCGGATTTTGCGTAATCAAGCATGTCCACAGCCTCAAGTGCATCGTGAACGCGGCGCAGGATTTCTTCCGTGGGTACGCCAAGATTTTCCGGACCGAATCCGACATCCTCCTCAACCACTGTCGTCACAATCTGATTATCGGGATTTTGAAAAACCATGCCGACTTTTTTGCGTATATCAAGCGTTTTTGACTCATCCGCCGTGTCCATTCCGAACACAGTCACGCTGCCGGACGACGGCAGCTGCAATGCATTGAGCATTTTTGCAAGTGTGGATTTACCGCTGCCGTTATGCCCGACAATTGCAACAAACTCACCGTCCGCAATGCTTATGCTGACCCCGCGGAGAGCCTCCGTTTCGGAGTTCTCGTATGAATATTTAACGTCATTTATTTTAATCATCAGTTATTCCGTATCAACGCCGCCGAACTGCGGCTGTTCTTAACAATTCATTATACTATGCACCGCATTTCATAGCAAGTATATAAGAATTTGAAGTTTTTACCCATTATTTTTGAGAATTTTCGCACTCTGCCCCTCCGCAGCGCACGAACCCCGCAGGGCTTGCGCTCTGCGGGGTCCGCCGCCCGACAAAGTCGGGGTGAATCAATTCAGTTTGCTGCAATGCCGGCCTTTCGGCCGCACTGCACTGAGGTTAGGCTCAGTCTTCTTCCTTCTTGCGGAAGATAACAACGCCTGCGCTCGCAACGATCGCTGCAATACCAACGCCGATGAGGCTCATTGCGCCGGTTATAGGCGGATTGGGAGCATCGGTGGGAACTGCGGTGGGCTCATCGGTGATGGGCGCTTCGGTGACGGGCGCTTCGCCGACCACGATTGAACCGTTCTCTGCGAAGAACGCGATGGGCGTGTTCTCTTGTTCGCCTACGGGCATGTTGAAGAATTCCTTAACGAGGATCTCGATGGGCATTTCCGTGCCGTCCTCAAGGCCTTCCGCAACGGTGAAGTTCATGGTGAAGATCTTGCCGCTGCCGCTTACCGGGTCGGTGGGAAGCATGGAGCCGAGGCGTACGCTGCCGGGGATGCTCTGGAAGTCGAGGATGTTCATGCCGCCAAGATCCTTGATGGCCTTCATAATCTCGCCTTCGTCAACGCTGTTGAGCGTGAGCTTCTCTGCGTCGTACTGTACCCAGATGTTCATGCCGTTTGCCTCATATTCACCGTCGATGGTGAGATCGACGCTGACCTGGCTGCCTGCTGCAACATAGTGTACGCCGCCGACGCTGAAGATAACGTCAC
>ENA-UOIY01000262-UOIY01000262.1-human-gut-metagenome-genome-assembly--contig:-P114-NODE-262-length-89920-cov-18.982307_pt1 | contig 89920 bp, 70 predicted proteins | sample MGYA00242335_ERZ723882 | MGnify/ENA metagenome assembly ERZ723882 | reverse complement strand
CAACGGATGACGGAGCAGCGCAGCTTAAGGTAAGCTATGCGGCAGGACTTCCGGCCGGCACAAGAGCAACGGTAACAAACCTCAGCGTAACAAACCTTGACACAAAGACAACAATCACAGGTAAATTCAGCGACCTCAAGACGCTTGGCATTCCCGTAAGAGAGGGCTACAAGTTTGCAGGCTGGACAGTCAAGGCAAACGACGGCAGCGCAAACGCCTACGGCAGCGTAACAGAGACGATTGCAGGCAGCCTTTATCAGTACAAGTTCGGCACGGGAATTGACGTAGTGGAGGCACAGTGGGCAACGGATACCTGCAAGGTAATCTTCCGTAACTATGACGGAACGATCATCAGCGAGCAGGAGGTGGCATACGGCAGCGCCGCAAATGCACCGACAACGACCCCGACGCGCTTCGGCTATACGTTCAGCTCATGGGATACGGATTTCTCATCGGTAACAAAGGATCTTATCATTGAACCCGTATTCGATGAAATAAATATCAACGTTATCCTCGATAAGGCAAGCGTGTCGATATATGAGGACAACGAAACAACCGTACAGGCAACATTCAGCCCGAACGAGCCGGAAATCAGCGAAGTAACATGGACGTCGGATAATCCGGCAATCGCAACGGTGACCGCACAGGACGGCAACAAGGGCTTGATCAAGGGTATTTCTTCAGGCAGCACAACAATAACGGCAACGGTAACCTACAACGGCAAGACATATTCAAAGAGCTGTACCGTAACGGTAACGGCAAAGAAGGTAACAGCGGTTGAGGTAGTTGCACAGCCGACAAAGACACAGTATTTTGTAGGCGAGACATTTGATCCTGCAGGTATGCAGATACAGGTAACGTACAACAACGGAACAAAGTCGGATTATTCAACATACGATTTCAGCACACTTCCGGGAACGGTAACGTTCGCAACAGTATCGACAACAACAGCGGGAACAAAGACAGTAAGACTTACATATAAGGAAGGCAGCACATCGGTATCGACAACGTTCAGAATAACTGTAGTTGCCGTTAAGCCGACAAAGATCGAATTCCTTAACGCACCGACAAAGAAGTTCTATGTAGGCGACGCATCAACGGCGTTCAATGCGGCAGGACTTGAAGTTCATGTAACATACAACAACGGAACAACAAAGGACTTCGACGCAACAGAGCTTAATATCAGCTACAGCGGCTTTGATACAACAACGGCAAAGACGATCACAATGACGGGAACATACGAGGGAGTAAGCGGCACATTTGATGTAGTCATCAACCCCGTAGAGCTCGTATCCGTAGCAGTGAAGACAATGCCGAATAAGACAAAGTACTATGTAGGCGATACATTCGATCAGACAGGTCTTACCCTTACAGCAACATACAATAACGGCAAGACAGAGACGATCGCAAACGGAATCACATGCACAGGCTTCAGCTCGGATGCAGTCGGTTCAAAGACAGTAACGGCAAGCTATGGCGGAAAGTCAACAACATTTAACGTTGATATCGAAGCGGTAAAGCTTGTATCAATCGCAGTAAAGACAAACCCGACAAAGATGAGCTACTATCAGGGAGAAGCGCTTGATTCAACAGGACTTACCCTCACCGCAACATACAATAACGGTAAGACGGAAACGGTTACAACAGGCTTCACATGCTCTGCATTGGATTCCTCATCGGCAGGACAGAAGACAATAACCGTAACATATCAGGGACTTACGACAACGTTCAGCGTAACAGTAATCGCCGTAAACCTTGTATCCGTATCGGTAAAGACAATGCCGAATAAGACGAGCTACTTCACAGGCGAGTCGTTCGATCAGACGGGTCTCACACTTACCGCAACATACAACAACGGCAATACCGAGACAATCTCCTCGGGTATTGAATGCACAGGCTTCAGCTCTGCAACGGCAGGACAGAAGACAGTCACGGCATCGTACGGCGGAAAGTCAACAACCTTCACGGTAGAGGTAAAGGCGATCGTGCCGACCGGAATTACCGTAAAGACTGCCCCGAACAAGACGGAATATTTCGTAGGCGACAGCTATGACGGAACAGGCCTTGTAGTAAACGTAACATACAACAACGGTACGAACAAGGATATCACAACAGGCTTCACAACAAGCGGTTTCAGCTCTGCAACGGCAGGCAAGAACACCGTAACGGTAAGCTACGAAGGCTTTACGGCAACATTTGACGTAACGATCAAGGCGGTAGAGCTTACAGGTATCGAGATAGCCAAGCAGCCGAACAAGACAACGTTCAACACAGGTGATGAGCTTGATACAACAGGTCTTGTACTTACACTCAAGTACAATAACGGCACAACAGGCATAACAGATACAGGCTACACCGTAAGCGGCTATAATACAGACACAGCAGGCGAGCAGACGATCACTGTAACCTATCAGGGCTTCACGGCAACGTATAAGGTAACACTTATCCAGAGCTATGCAGACTATGCAGAGGTAGACGCCGCCATCAGCGCAGCAAATGCGAAAATAGCAACAGGCTTCTATACAGATGAGTCGGTTGAGGCGCTCAACAATTCTATCAACGCAGTAGTAAGAAATCTCAAGGCAACCGAGCAGGAAACCGTAAACGGATATGCAAGAGACATCATTGCAAAGACGAAAGCTCTTGTAATGAAGGACGCAGACTACAGCGCAGTTGAAGCGGCAAAGACAGCAGCAAAGGCAGAAATCGACAAGGGCATCTACACAGACGAGTCCGTAGCAGCTCTCAATGCGGCAATAGCAGCAGTGGTAGAGGGCAAGAAGATCAAAGAGCAGTCGGTAGTAGACGGCTATGCGGCAGAGATCGTTGCAAAGACAGAAGCACTCGTAGAGAAGCCGTCAGACTTCTCGAAGATCGACGCACTTTATAACGAGATCGCAAACTACGACCCGAACCTTTACACGAACTATGACGAGATATTCTATGTATATATCTTCGATTTCTATGAGGTACAGGTAGCGGACGCAAAGAAGACTTATACCGGAATCAGCCAGCAGGGTGAGGTAGATAAGCTTTACGATAAGCTTGTAGAGTACAAGAATATGCTTGTGCTCAAGACACCTGAGCAGGTAGCAAAGTTCGAGCTTAAGAACGGAGCTAAGTACAAGACCTCAGGCGGAGTGACATACATAATCGGTCTCAGAACAGGTCTTACGGATTCGGCGCTCAAGAGCAACTTCTTTGTAATGGAGAACGTAACCGTATCAATCAAGAAGGTAATGGGCAGAACGGTCGGAACAGGCACAAAGATCACGGTAAAATCAACGCTTGATAACTCCGTAATCGGCGAGTATGTAATACTCATCTACGGCGACATCAACGGCGACGGAATGATCACAATGCTTGACTCCTCGATCCTTCTCAGCTACCTGAACAAGGGAGCAACGTTTACGGCAGTTCAGAAGCTTGCCGCAAACGTAAACGGCGACAGATATGTAAACTTTGTTGACGTAAGAATGCTCAACAACGTAATTTACAAGGTCTCGGTCATCAACCAGCAGACAGGTAAGGCAAGCTAAAGCATTGCTCAATTCCTGAAGTAAATTAAATCACGGCGGAAATCGGCTAATCCCGTTTTCCGCCGTGTTATTTTGCAGGTTTATCATTCTTCTGCATCGCTCAAGGCACGGAAAACCGTGCCTTTTTTCTTTGCGAGAGGTTAAATTGTACCCGTAACCGTGAGAACCGTTGCACCCGGAGTCACATTGTAGGCGCCGGTCACTGCGTCGCGAACATAGGTTGCCGCCGGAACGGTAACTGCACCGGCAACTGTAGCAAATTCGCCCGTTTCGGCGTTATAAGTGTAATCCGTTGTCGGCGTGAGGGCTGTTCCGCCAAGAGTTACGCCTGTTATATTGAGAATCGGGTCAAAGGTATCGCGGATAACAAGGTTATCTGCCGCTGTTGCTTCGGTGAAGCCATTGTTTCTGATAACAAAGGTGTAAGTCAGAGATCCGTTTTCGGGAACGGAAAGCGGACAAACCGCCTTCGTGATTGAGAGAAGCGGGCCTGCTTCAAGCGTAACGGTTTCCTCTGCCGTGACGGGTGAGGAGAGTCCTCCGCCGTTCACACTGACGGTGTTTGTGATACGTGCTTCGCCGTCAAGAGGCGCAAATTCATTCACCGTTGCCGAGTAAACAACAGTTGCGTTACCGTTGGCAGGAACCTTGATTCCCGTTATTGTCAGCGGCGAAGACGCCGTAACTGTCGGCTGTGGCTGAAGATCGCCTTTGATGAAATAACGCACACTGCCGGCAACATAGGTCAGCGGAACGAGTGTCGTTGTGTTAAAGGCGTATGCTCCGAGATTATCGGTTACGGTCAGACCTGTGAATTCCGTATCGCTTGAGTTGACGATGTTGATGATATAGGTTATGGCTTTGTCTCTCTCATAGGTGTTTGAAAGTGCATTTTTTGTGACAGTAAGAACCTGAACGATCTCGCCTGTAACGATGTTGGAATTGATAACGTTATCGTTATAGGTCAAGGTCGCTTGGTTTGTGAAAAGAGCCATTGCAAGACCTCCTTTATTTTTTCGGAAGCTTTTGCTTCCGTTATATTATATGAAACGAAAAATATTTTGTTATTGTTCAAAATAATCGGTAATTACTGTATTTATATCTTTATTTTTTATTTTTTGTGTGATATAATCATTCTGTAAAATTATGTTTACACAAAGTCAGCATAAGGAGGATAATCAATGGCACATTTTATTTTTTCCGCTTTCAGCGACGAATCCGGCGAAAGCACGGTAAAAGGTCAAATTGCAGCATGCAAGGAGAACGGCATTTCCGAAATGGAGCTTCGCGGTTTCGGCAAGGAGCTTAACATCAACAATATGACTGTTGATCAGGCCAAGGAGATCAAAAATACAATTGACAATGAGGGCATGAAGGTTGCCTCGATTGGCTCGGCTTACGGCAAAATCAATATCAAGGATGATTTTGAACCGCATTTTGAAGCATTTAAGAATACGGTTGAAGTCGCAAAAATCCTTGAAGCTAAATATATCAGAATTTTCAGCTTCTTCTTTGACAAAGAGGACAGCTATGATGATTATAAGGAAGAAGTGTTCCGCCGAGTTAAGGCAATGGTTGACTATGCCGACGAAAACGGCATAATGTGCTGCCATGAAAACGAAAAAGGAATATACGGCGACACGGCAGAGCGCTGTCTTGAGGTTCTTGAAGCCTGCGGCGGTAAATTAAGAGCTGTTTTTGACCCGGCTAACTTTGTTCAGTGCGGCGTCGATACTCTCAAGGCTTATGAACTTCTTGAGGATTATATCGAATATATGCACGTCAAGGACGCAATGTATTCCGACGGTCAGGTTGTTCCTGCCGGAGAGGGTGAGGGAAATGTTGAAAAGATAATCGGAAAGCTCTCGTTCAAGTGGAAAAGAATTATCCTTTCGCTTGAGCCTCACCTCAAAGTGTTTGAAGGTTTTGACTCGCTTGAAAACGATGACGAAACCAAGAAGGGCATGGACAAGCATACCTATGCTTCATATAAAGAGTCATTCAAGGCTGCCGCAGATGCCATGCACAGGCTTGTTGAGAAAGCTCAGCCTATACGCACGGGTATTGTCGGTGTAGGTAATATGGGATCGAGCCATATCCGCAATTTCCTTGACGGCGAAATGAGCGAGATGAGAGTTACGGCAGTTGCCGATATTAACCCCGAGAGACTTGAATGGGCGAAGAAAAATGTTCCCTGGGCTAAGAGATATTCAACTGCCGAGGAGCTTTTTAAAAGCGGTGAGTGTGACGCTGTTATAATCGCTGTTCCCCACTATTTCCATCCGCCTTATGTCATCGAGGCTCTCAAAAACGGACTGCATGTTGTCTCCGAAAAGCCGGCAGGCGTTTATACAAAGCAGGTTCGCGAGATGAACGAATTTGCCGCTAAGAGTGACAAGGTTTTCGCAATGATGTTCAATCAGCGCACAAACTGCGTTTTCAGAAAGATGAAAGAAATTGTTGACAGCGGAAAATACGGTGAAATCCGTCGTGTAAACTGGATAATCACCGACTGGTACCGCACCCAGGCATATTATAATTCGGGCGGATGGCGCGCAACCTGGGCAGGCGAGGGCGGCGGCGTTCTCCTTAACCAGTGTCCGCACCAGCTTGACTTGTGGCAGTGGATCTGCGGAATGCCCTCAAAAATCCGTGCATTCTGCAACGAGGGCAAGTGGCATGATATCGAGGTTGAGGACGACGTTACGATTTATGCCGAGTATCCGAACGGAGCAACGGGCGTTTTCATCACCACGACGGGAGATTACCCCGGTACAAACAGATTTGAAATTACGCTTGATAAGGCGAAAATTATATGCGAGAAGGCTGAGAAAATCACGCTTATCGAGCTTGAGGAAGGTCTGACACACAATATACAAAATGCCAAGGACGGCTTTGTAAGGATCGGAACTCATACTGTTGATGTTGAGACCGACGGAAGGAATGAGCAGCACCCCGGTGTTCTCAACGCGTTTGCAGGAAAGATTCTTCACGGAACTCCGCTTGTCGCCGACGGCAAGGAGGGCATTAACGGACTTATGATTTCCAATGCCGCTCATCTTTCGAGCTGGACGAATGAAACGGTTTCCATTCCTTTTGACGAGGATAAATATTACGATTTGCTCATGGAGCACGTTAAGAACTCCAAAGCAAAAACAAACGTTGTCGAGCAGGTTGCCGACGATATGAGCGATACTTACTGAGGTGTTTTATGAGGGTTTCTGTTATAGGCTGCGGCAACATTGCGCAGGTTCATTTGGAGATACTGAATTCCATGGAGGGAATCGAGATTTCGTCGGTTGCCGATATCGTTGAGGAAAAAGCAGACAAGGCTGCCGAAAAATACGGTTGCAAGGCATACTATGATTATATAAAAATGCTTGATGAGGATCACCCTGACGCCGTGCATATCTGCACTCCGCATTATCTTCATGTTGAAATGTCGGTCAAGGCTCTTTCAAGGGATATCCACGTCCTTTGCGAGAAGCCGTGCGCCATGAACATGGAGGAGCTTGCGAAAATCCGCATGGCTCAGCTCATGAGCACGCATGAATACGGCGTTTGCTTCCAGAACCGCTACAATTCGTCTGTAAGAGCGATAAAAAATACTCTTGAAACAGGGAAATACGGCGCAATTAAGGGCGCAAGGGCGGTTGTCCAGTGGTGCAGGAACGAGGATTATTATTCCGATGATTGGCACGGAACGCTCAGGAAAGAGGGCGGCGGTGTTGTCATAAATCAGGGAATCCACACGCAGGATCTGCTTCGATATCTTGTCGGAAGCGATGTAGTCAGCGTTACGGGACATGTTGCCAACGACCATTTGAAGGATAAAATCGAGGTTGAGGACACTGCTCACGCAAGGTTTGTTTTTGCAAACGGAGCAATAGGTCTTTATGATGCAACGACGGCCTTCAGCCTTAACGCAAAGCCTATAATTGATATTTTCTGCGAGAGAGCGACGCTCAGGGTCGAGGGCGACAATGCCTGCGTTATTTATAACGACGGAGAAATTGAGCTTCTCGGCACCGAAAGCGATATCGCAAGAGGTAAGGATTACTGGGGCAGCGGTCATGAGGCTCTTATACACGACTTTTACGATTGTATTGCCTCGGACAGCAGATTTCCGATAGATTCCCATGAGGGCGGCAAGTCCGTTGAGGAGCTTGCGGCTATTTATGAGTCCTCCGAAAGCGGAGAAGAAGTTATTCTCGGAAAGAGGTGATCTTATGCAGATGACAATGCGATGGTTCGGCGACGGTAAGGACACCGTTTCGCTTGAGCAGATAAGACAGGTGCCCGGCGTGGCAGGCGTTGTTCCTGCTTTGCACACCTTGCCGGCAGGAGAGGTTTGGCCGCTTGACATGATTCTTGATATGAAAAAAGAGATCGAAGCGACAGGGCTTACAATGGAATGTATTGAGAGCGTCAATGTGCATGAGAGCATAAAGCTCGGTGACGGCGATGCCGATAAATACATCGAAAACTACAAGGAGTGTATCCGAAATCTTTCCAAGGCGGGAGTAAAGGTGATTTGCTACAATTTCATGCCTGTTTTTGACTGGACAAGAACCGATCTTGCAATGGATATGGGCAACGGCGCAACCTGCCTTTGCTATGACGGAAAGCAGGTTGAGGGCAAAAGCCCCGAGGATATGTTCAGGGAGATCGACAGCAACTCCAACGGCTATGCGATGCCGGGCTGGGAAACGGAGCGCATGGGCGAGATCAAGGAGCTGTTCCGAAAATATAAAAACATCACGCATGAGGATATGTGGAGAAATCTCAGGCATTTCCTCGAAGAAATCATTCCCGTTTGCGAGGAATGTGATGTTAAAATGGCTATTCATCCCGATGATCCGCCGTGGGATATTTTCGGGTTGCCGAGAATTATAAAAAATATTGATGATATAAGACGTTTTCTTAATCTTGTTGATTCGCCGTATAACGGACTGACGTTCTGCACAGGTTCTCTCGGAGCGAGTACGGATAACGATTTGCCGGCGATGATAAGAGAGGTCGGCGACAGGATTTATTTTGCCCACCTGAGAAACGTAAAAATAAAAGACCGCCGGTTCAATGAAACCTCACATCTTTCCTCGGACGGAAGCCTTGATATGTATGAGATAGTCAAGGCCTTGCAGGAGGTCGGATTTGACGGCTATGTAAGACCCGACCACGGAAGAATGATCTGGGGAGAGGTTGCGCGACCCGGCTACGGACTCTATGACCGTGCTCTCGGCTGTGCATATCTCAACGGACTGTGGGAAGCAGTCGCAAAGAACAAAAAATCGGAGTGATATTATGACTAAGCATGAAAGTCTTAACGGAAAAGTTGCGGTTATAACCGGCGGCGGCGGAGTGCTTTGCTCAGGCTTTGCAAAGACCCTTGCCGAGCAGGGCGTAAAGGTTGCCGTTCTTGACCTTAATGAAGATGCGGCAAAAAAGGTCGCCGACGAAATAAATTCAAACGGAGGTACGGCTATTGCTGTCGGCTGCAACGTGCTTGAACCGGAGAGCATGAAAAAGGCAAGGGACATTGTCACCGAAAAGCTCGGCACATGTGATATTCTCCTCAACGGTGCAGGCGGAAACAACCCCAAGGGCACGACGACAAAGGAAACCCTTGAAAAGATCGACCTTGTTGAAAAGGACGAGAATGTGAAAACCTTCTTTGATCTTGACCCGGAGGGAATATCGTTCGTTTTTAATCTCAACTTCCTCGGAACGCTCATTCCTACGCAGATTTTTGCCCGTGATATGGCGGAAAAAGAGGATAGCTGCATTGTTATGATAACCTCGATGAACGCTTTCCGCCCGCTGACAAAAATTCCGGCATATTCGGCGGCAAAAGCGGCGGTTGCGAACTTCACTCAGTTCATGGCGGTTCATTTTGCCGATATGGGTATCAGAGTCAATGCGATTGCACCGGGCTTTTTCTCAACGAAGCAGAATAAGGATCTTTTATGGAATCCAGACGGTTCGCCGACGGCGAGAACAGGTAAAATTCTTGCCGCAACGCCGATGGGACGCTTCGGCAAGCCTGAGGAGCTTTCCGGCGCATTACTTTTTCTCTGCGACAGGGAGTATTCGGGATTTGTAACCGGTACAACGATTGCCGTTGACGGCGGCTTTAACGCATATTCGGGAGTATAAACCGGAGGTGATAAAATGTCAGCGCTTGTCAGCGTAGTTGTTCCTGTATACAATCTCGAAAAATACATAGAAAATTGTCTCAAAAGCATTGTCGCTCAGACTTATAAAAATCTTGAAATACTCTGTATTGATGACGGCAGCACCGACGGGTCTGCTCGGATAATAAAAGAGTTTGCCGGGACTGATGAGAGAATAAAGTATTTTTATCAAAGAAATCAAGGGCTGTCTGCGACAAGAAACGAAGGTATTAGGATTTCAACTGGGGAATATATTTTGTTTATTGATGCTGATGATTTTTTGCACGTTGAAGCCGTGGAGAGATTTGTGCAAGCGGCTTTGAAAGAAAATGCCGATTTGGTTTGCAGTGAATTAAAGTATGTTTATAATAACAAAATAAGTGTAAATTCAAAAATTTCTGAAAGGGATTTTTATAGTATTTCTATTGCAGATATGTTTTATAAATATAAATGCGGTTACATGGTCAACGGAAGCCTGTTCAAAAGAGATTTAATTTTTGACAAACGGTTTATGGAATCAATAAAAAACGGCGAAGACAGCATCTTTATGCTTCAAGTTATTCTTTGCTCACCCAAAACCGTGTTTATTGATGACGTTTGTTATTACTATTATGTACGTGACGATTCGCTTTCAAGAAATATAAAATATAATATCGGCATGGCTGATATTGTCGATGCGGCCTCCATATGCTATGAACTTGCAAAGGAAGCAGGAAACGACACTTTGATTTCCGTTTACCTTAGGGGTATATACAGCACGTTGTTTGAACACAGAATAAGATGTAAGCATTCCGAATGTCAAAAAGAAGTTGAGCGAAGAATTAAATCAACCGGCAAGAAATATTTAAAGAGTTTATTTGAAGATCCGAATATTTTGCAGACTGAAAAATTTGCAATTGCTGTTTCTTTTAAAATTCCGATTATGTATAAATTTTTCAGAATATTAAAAGACCCGTCAATGTTCGGTATTTATTTGCGAGGAAAACTATGAAGAAAACCGTCAGTATAATAATTCCGGTTTATAACCTTGAAAAGTACATAGTCAATTGTTTAGAAAGCATTTTTGCGCAGACATATGAAAGTCTTGAGATTATTTGTATAGATGACGGAAGCAACGACAAAAGCGCGGAAATTATAAAAAGATTTGCCGCTTCGGATAGCAGAGTGAAGTATTTTTACCATGACAACGCAGGTGTTTCCGTAGCTCGAAATCACGGCCTTGAGATTGCAAGCGGAGATTATATTATGTTCGTTGACGGTGATGATTATCTGCATTATCAGGCAGTTGAGCTGTTCGTCAGAGAGATTGAAAAATCGGACTGTGACGTTGTCTGTGCACATGAAGTTTATACGTCGAATACCGATGAAAAAATGCAGCCCGTCAGTGAATATAAAACACGCGAAATAACTGTTGAAGAATTGTTTGACAACAGAAAAAACAGGAGCATGGGTAAATCCGTTTGGGGAAAAATCTTCAAGACCGAGATTGCCCGTCGGAGCCGTTTCCCGGTTGGAATTTCAAACGGAGAGGACGCTTATTATATTATAACCCTTGTTGAAAACGGTGTAACGTTGAGATGCATTGATGCCGGGCTGTACTATTATTTTAACAGACCGAACTCGACCGTTACATCAAGGTTTACAATGAAGCGTTTTACAACAACATATTCATTTGATATGCTCTGTGAAAAATTGAAAGATTCAACGAATTTGTTTTTAAAAAAATATTGTCTGCAATACCTGTTTCAGTCGATTTTCTATAACAGAACGCAGGCGATAGGGACAGAATGCGAAAAAGAAGTTTTGTCGGAATCAAAACGAATAGGCAAAAAGTGGATAAAGGATTTTCAAAGGAACAAAGATATTTCGCCGATTATAAAAATATCGTTTACAGTGTTCTTTTATTCACGGCATATATACGAGCTTGCAAGGGCGATACAGGATCCGACAATGATTGATTTTTATAAAAGCAGGAAAAAGGAGAATATCCGTAATGAAGCTTGAAATGAGAAACAAAGACGATTGCACCTTTGATATGATATCACTCGGTGAGATAATGCTGAGATTCGATCCCGGTGATTCGAGAATAAGAACCGCGCGTTCATTCCGAGTATGGGAGGGCGGCGGTGAATACAACGTCGCAAGAGGACTTCGCAAATGCTTTGGACTGAAAACGGCGGCGGTCACGGCGCTCGCCGATAATGAGATCGGCAGGCTTGTTGAGGATTTCATGCTTCAAGGCGGAGTGGATACCTCGCTGATAAAGTGGGTGAAATACGACGGCATCGGAAGAACGGTCAGAAACGGACTGAATTTTACCGAGCGAGGCTACGGAATCCGTGGAGCACTCGGCGTTTCCGACAGGGGAAACACCGCCGCCTCTCAGCTCAAAGAGGGCGATATCGACTGGGAGTACATTTTCGGCACTCTCGGAGTAAGATGGCTTCACACGGGCGGAATATTTGCCGCACTTTCCGACACAACGGCTAAGGTTGTTATCGAAGCCGTTAAAACAGCGAAAAAATACGGAACAACAGTTTCCTATGACCTCAATTACCGCCCGTCTCTTTGGAGCGATATCGGCGGCAAGGCAAAGGCTCAAGAGGTCAACAGGGAGATTGCAAAATATATCGACGTCATGATCGGCAACGAGGAGGATTTCACCGCATGCCTCGGACTTGAGGTTGAGGGCAACGACGTGAATTTAAAGGAGCTGAACATCGACGGCTACAAAAAAATGATGGCAAATGCGGCGGAGCTTTATCCCAATTTCAAGGTTGCGGCTTCAACGCTCAGAACGGTCAAAACCGCTACTGTCAACGATTGGAGCGCAATATGCTGGGCTGACGGCAGGATTTATAACGGACTTGATTTTAAGGGCCTTGAAATTTATGACCGTGTCGGCGGCGGCGACAGCTTTGCTTCGGGACTTATTTACGGTTTAATGAAAACCGAAGATCCGCAGACGGCGGTCAATTACGGTGTGGCTCACGGTGCGCTTGCCATGACGACCCCGGGAGACACTTCAATGGCAACGAAAGCCGAGGTTGAAAGAATAATCGGCGGTGCCGGTGCAAGAGTACAAAGATAAGCGAGGACGATTTATGCTATATAAGAAAAACAGCGAAGAAAAGCTTTCAAAGGAGCTTTTTAAAAATCCGACATGTGAATTCAGAGGAACACCGTTCTGGGCATGGAACAGTTGGCTTGAAAAGGACGAGCTTGAAAGACAGATCGGAATTTTCAAGGAAATGGGCTTCGGCGGATTTCATATGCACGTCAGAACGGGACTTAAAAATAAATACCTCAGCGATGAATATATGCAGCTCATAAGAGACTGCGTTGAAAAGGCTAAGGATGAAAAAATGTTTGCCTGGCTTTACGATGAGGACAGATGGCCGTCGGGAGCGGCAGGCGGATATGTAACGGAGGATGTACGGTACAGAGCGAGATATCTTCTCTTTACTCCGTTCAAGACCGCCGAGGCTAAGAAATCCGTTGAGGTCAGCGCAGGCAGAACCAATAACGGAGAATTGCTTGCCTGTTACGATGTTTTGCTTGACAGGGACGGATATTTGTCCTCTTACAAGCGAATCGGCGAGGACGATGATGCCGAGGGCACAAAATGGTATGCGTTTATGGAGATTATAGGCGAGTCCGATTGGTTCAACGGCAAAACCTATGCCGACACGCTCTCAAAGGACGCAGTCGACCGATTCGTTGAGGTCACTCACGAAAAATACAGAAAATGCACAGGCGACGAGTTTGACAAGACCGTTCCGGCAATTTTTACTGACGAGCCGCAGTTCACTCACAAGGCGGTTATGAACAATTCCTTTGATAAAATGGACATGATAATGCCCTGGACCGACAAGGTTCCCGAGCTTTACGAAAAGGCTTACGGCGCGGATATTTATGCGACGCTCCCCGAGCTTTTCTGGGATCTGCCGGAGAGCAAGCCGTCCGTGCACAGATACAGATATCACGATTTTATTTCAGAGCTTTTCTCAAGCTCCTTTGCCGACAATATCGGCTCATGGTGTCGCAAAAACGGAATTGCTTTAACGGGACATATGATGGAGGAACCGACGCTTCGCAGTCAGTGCGCCGCACTCGGAGAGGCTATGCGTTCCTACAGGGGCTTTGATATCCCCGGCATTGACATGCTGTGCAACTGGCACGAGTTCACAACGGCAAAGCAGGCACAGTCGGCGGTTCACCAGTTCGGCTATGAGGGTATGCTCTCCGAGCTTTACGGAGTGACGGCTTGGGACTGCGATTTCAGAACTTATAAGCATCAGGGCGATTGGCAGGCGGCGCTCGGCGTAACGGTCAGAGTTCCGCATCTTTCATGGTATGCAATGGGCGGCGAGGCGAAGCGTGACTATCCCGCTTCAATCTCGTATCAGTCGCCGTGGTATAAAAAATTCTCGGTTGTCGAGGATCACTTTGCAAGACTCAATACGGCTCTGACAAGGGGCAAGCCTGTTGTCAAGGTTGCCGTCATTCACCCGATCGAGAGCTTCTGGCTTCACTGGGGACCGAACGACAAGACAGCCGTTCTGCGTGAGAGCCTTGACGAAAGATTTGATAACGTTACAAACTGGCTGCTTGAGGGCAGTATAGATTTCGATTTTATTTCGGAGTCGCTTCTTCCGTCTCTTTGCGAGAAGGGCTCAAATCCGCTCATGGTCGGAAAGATGGAATACGATGCAGTCATCGTTCCCGGCTGCGAAACACTCCGCTCAACTACTGTTGACAGACTTTCCGAGTTCGGCAAAAACGGAGGCAGGCTCATATTCATGGGCGACGCGCCGTATCTTTGCGACGCCGTTGAATCCGACAGGGGCAGGAAGCTTTTTGAAAGAAGTATAAGAATTGATTTTTCAAGAGCTTCGCTTCTCAATACGCTTGAAAGCGACAGAACAGTTACTTTGAGATATGCCAACGGCAGACTGACGGATAACCTTATCTATCAGCTTCGCCGTGACAAAGACTGCGAATGGCTTTTTATCTGCCACGATTCGGAACCGAAAATCAAAGATATTGATTACGGCAGTGACATAAAAATTACGGTTGACGGCGAGTTTGTGCCGGAGCTTTACGATACGCAAAGCGGTGAGATAACTCCGCTCGGCGCTTCGTATATTAACGGAAAAACCGTTATTTCACATAAGCTTTACAGCTACGATTCGCTTCTTATAAAACTGACCGACGGCAAGACCGATTCGGCAGAATGTGAGGGAAAATCCGATGCTCCCGAGGGCAAGTCGGTTGTCGGCTTGGTGGACTATGAGCTTGACGGAAAGAACGTGCTTCTGCTCGATATGGCGGAATTTAAGCTTTCGGGCGAGAGAAGTTTTTCTCCCGAGGAGGAAATTCTCCGTCTTGATAATATCTGCCGTGAGCGTCTCGGACTGCCTCTTCGAGGCGGTTCGATAGTTCAGCCGTGGGTTTCGGGCGATATTCCGCCCGTGGACAGGCTTACGCTGCGTTTCACTTTCGACAGCGAGATTGATTACAGCGGTGCTGAGCTTGCATTTGAAGAGCCGGACAGACTTGAAAAAATCGTATTCAACGGCAGTGAGGTTGCAAAAGATCTTTGCGGCAGCTATGTTGATATTTCGATTTTCAGAGTAAAGCTTTCCGACATTATCAAGGGTAAAAATACACTTGAATTGACATATGCATACGGCGAAAAGACCGACATTGAGAGCGTGTTTATTCTCGGCGATTTCGGCGTTAAGGTTACGGGAACCGAAAAAACAGTTATCGCGATGCCCGAAAAGATCGGCTTCGGCGACATAACAAGACAGGGCTTCCCGTTCTACGGCGACAATATTACATACAAATTCAAGGCAGTTGCAGAAAACGGAAAATTTGATATCTGTGCTTCATGGTACAGGGGCGCAATGATTTCCGTCAAGGTTGACGGCGAGGAAAAGGGCAATATAATCTATCCGCCGTACATTCTCGGCGTTGACGGACTTTCCGACGGTGAGCATGATGTTGAAATGACGCTTTACACTCACCGCTACAACACCTTCGGTCCGCTTCACCTTGTCAACGAGGCCGAGCCCTGGCACGGACCCGACGCATGGAGAAGCAAGAAGTGCAACTGGAGCAATGAATATGTTCTCAGACGGGTGGGAATACTCACTGCGCCGAAAATCAATAATTGACGGAGGACACTATGGATAAAGAAAATATTCTTATGAGAATTCAGGACTGCGGCATTGTCGCCGTTGTCAGAGCAGAAAATGCCGAAAAGGCGGAAAGAATCGTTGATGCCTGCATGGAGGGCGGAGTTGCGGCAATCGAGCTGACCTTCAGCGTTCCTCATGCGGACAGAGTTATCGAAACTCTCTCATATAAATACGACCCTAAGGACATAATACTCGGTGCAGGTACTGTCATGGACGCCGCAACGGCGAGAATCGCAATGCTCAGCGGTGCGCAGTATATTGTAAGCCCGTATCTTGATCTTGAAACGCTCAGAATGTGCAACCGTTACAGAGTGCCGATGATGCCCGGCGTTATGTCCGTTCGTGAGGCGGTAACGGCAATGGAGAACGGCGCGGATATTCTCAAGGTTTTCCCGGGCGATCTCTTCGGACCTAAGATAATTAAGGATATTCTCGGTCCTATTCCGTATGCAAAGATGATGCCCACGGGCGGAGTCGATGCCGATAATGTAGGCGAATGGATAAAAGCCGGCGCTGTTGCAGTAGGAGCGGGTTCATCACTCACGGCAGGCGCAAAAACAGGCGATTATAAGCTTATCACAGAGACGGCAAAGAAATTTACAGAAAACATCAAGGCGGCAAGAGCCTGATATAATTTAACAGAATGAGGTAAACCTATGTTTGTAGACATAGCAAAAATTAAAATAACGGCAGGCGACGGCGGCAACGGAGCGGTTGCGTTCAGAAGAGAAAAATATGTTGCGGCAGGCGGTCCCGACGGCGGAGACGGCGGCAGGGGCGGAAACGTTGTGTTCAAGGTCAACGACAATCTTTCGACGCTTGCAGATTTCAGATACAAAAGAAAATACAAAGCCCCGAACGGTGCTCCGGGTCAGTCAGGCCACAAGAGCGGAAAAAAGGGCGAGGACTTAATCATTGAAGTGCCGAGAGGTACTATAATTCGCGAACAGACTACAGGCAAGGTTATGGCAGATATGTCCGATGATGACGAGTTCATTGCCGCAAAGGGCGGCAGAGGAGGCTGGGGAAATTCCCATTTCAAGACCCCGACCCGTCAGACGCCGAGATTCGCAAAGCCCGGCACGCCCGGCGAGAGCTGGGATGTTTCGCTTGAATTGAAGCTCCTTGCCGATGTCGGACTTTTGGGATTCCCGAATGTCGGCAAATCAACTCTTATTTCCGTTGTCAGCGAGGCTAAGCCCATTATTGCGGATTATCATTTCACGACGCTCACTCCCGTGCTCGGCGTTGTTTCGATGGGCGAGGGCAATTCGTTCGTTATGGCGGATATCCCGGGACTCATTGAGGGCGCAAGCGACGGCGTAGGTCTCGGCCATGAATTTCTCAGGCATGTTGAGCGCTGCCGTCTGCTCGTTCATATTATTGATGCCGCAGGCAGCGAGGGCAGGGATCCGATTGAGGATTTCAACAAGATAAATGAGGAGCTTGTTAAGTTCAATCCTGATATGGCGGATTTGCCGCAGATAGTTGTCGGCAACAAGGTTGACCTTGCGACGGACGAACAGCTTGAAAAGCTCGAAAAATATTTTACCGAGCGCGGATATCAATATTTTACCATGTGTGCTCCGATTGCAGAGGGTACGCAGGAGATTATCAATGCCGTTGCAGCGAAGCTTGCGACGCTTCCTCCGATAAAGAGATACGAAAAAGAGGAGATTCCTGCTGAGTTCTTTGAGAAAAACGCAGACGGAAAGTTTACGATTTCCGTTCAGGACGGAATATACAGCGTTGAGGGCGAGTGGCTTTTGAGAATACTCCAGCGCTGCGATCTCGACGATTACGAGTCTTTGCAGTATTTCCAGCGTGTGCTTCACTCCAGCGGAATAATCGACGCGCTTGTAGAAAAAGGAATTCAGGAGGGTGACACGGTCGAGATATACGATCTTGAGTTCGACTTTGTGCCGTAAAATATATGGAACGTTTTTTGAAAGATAAAGAAGTAAAGCCCAACGAATTAAGCCCTTTGACGCTTGCTTTTATCGGTGATACGGTTTTTGACCTGCTTGTTCGCGAGGAGCTTATCTGCGATGCAAACAGACCTGCAAACGACCTGCATCACTTGGCGGTTGAGCGTGTCAGAGCGACGGCACAGGCACAGGGCGTTGAAAAAATCATGCCTGTTCTTTCCGAGGAGGAAACCGCCGTTTTTAAGCGAGGAAGAAACGCAAAATCGGGACATCAGCCGAAGAATGTCAGCCGTTCGGATTATCATATGGCAACGGCAATGGAAACTCTTTTCGGCTACCTCTACCTTATGAACAGGACGGACAGGATTCTTGAATTATACAGGTTGATTTACGGTTAAGGAGGATAACTTTGCAAAAGAAAAAATCACTTATTCAGGATTTAAAAAAATACAGTCTGAAAAAGTTTGCCGTTGATAACGTATATTTTGTCATCGGCTGCCTTCTTTATTCCCTCGGAGTCAATATTTTTGCAATTCCGAATAAAATTGCACAGAGCGGCATTACAGGCGTTGCAATTATCATCAACTATCTGTTTCCGCAGTGCCCGGTAGGATTTACGGGATTTTTGCTTAACGTGCCGCTTTTTATCCTCGCATGGATTTTCATAGGCAAGTTTTTTACGTTCAAAACGCTGTGGGTATCGGGAGTTCTCTCCTTAATAATCGACGGTGTGAAGCTTGCCATGAACAGGGGCTTGATAGGCGCATATGAGGGCGACAAGCTGCTTGCTTCGATTTTCTGCGGCGCAATGTGCGGAGCGGGAATTGCTCTTATTATCGTAAGAGGTGCAACCTCGGGCGGTACGGATGTCCTCGGCAGGCTGCTAAAAAAGATTTGGCCGCATATGTCAATCGGCAGAATGATAATGCTTTGTGATGCGGCGGTTGTTATAGCGGCGGCTGTCGTGTTCAGGAGTATAGACAGTGTGCTTTACGCAGCTATTCTTATTTTTGTTTCCTCAAAGGTTATGGATTTTATCCTCTACGGTACCGGCAACGGCAAAATGCTCTATATTTTCACAAAGAAAAAGGGCAAGGAGCTTGCCGAAGCTATCACTAAGAGAGGTCACAGAGGTGCGACGATTATTGAGGGCAAGGGCGGATACACGGGAGAAATCAGCGAACTCGTTATCTGCGCTGCGAGAAGCCATGAGATTCCGAATATTAAAAGAATGTGCAAGGAGATAGATCCGGATGCATTTATTGTTATGTCGGAGGCCAACGAAATTCTCGGCTACGGCTTCAATCCGCCGGCTCTGGACGATTAAACAGATTAAATTGACGGCTTGACAAATACAACCGATGAGTATATAATTTAAAAGTTAAAAAACGACAGGAAATGGTGATTTTATGTCAGGACATTCAAAATGGAGCACAATTAAGCGCAAAAAGGAAAAAACCGACGGCGCACGTGCAAAGGTATTTACTAAAATAGGCCGTGAGATCTCGGTTGCCGTTAAGTCGGGCGGCCCCGATCCTACAGTCAATTCAAAGCTCAAGGATGTTATCGCAAAGGCTAAGGCAAACAACGTTCCGAACGATAACATTGAGCGTATCATAAAGAAGGCGGCAGGCGAGGGCAGTGCCGATAACTATGAGGATATCATGTATGAGGGCTACGGCCCGTCGGGTATTGCGGTTATCGTTGAGACCCTTACCGACAACCGTAACCGTACTGCCGGCGACGTCAGACACTATTTTGACAAGTACGGCGGAAATATGGGACAGAGCGGCTGTGTTTCCTTCATGTTCAACCGCTGCGGCGTAATCACAATCGAGGCAGAGGACGTTGATGAGGAGAAGCTCATGGAGGATGCACTCGAGGCAGGCGCAACCGATTTCATCACCGACGACGAGGGAATTTTTGAAATCCGAACCGAGCCGAACGATCTCGGCGGCGTTCGTGACGACCTTGAGGCAAAGGGATATTCCTTCCTTTCCGCGGAGGTTGAGTACGTTCCCACAACATACACCAAGCTTACCAATGAGGACGACATTAACAACATGACAAAAATGCTTGATATGTTCGATGATAACGATGACGTTCAGAACGTATGGCATAACTGGGAAATGGACTAATACTTGTTGAGCTGGCTCCTTTGGCGAACAATCCGTTTTTTCGGCTTTGACGTATAAGCATACGCCTACAGCCGAAGAAAACGAATTTTTCATCCAAATTAGCGCAGCTCAATTCTTTTGTATTAGTGTATAAGCATACGCTGTCGCTGAGAGAAAATGTCTTCTTCACCCAAAATAGCTTGACCCTTACTTTTTATAAATTTTTGACGTATAAGCATACGCCTACAGCCGAAGGAAACGAATTCTTCATCCAAATTAGCGCAGCTCAATTCTTTTGTATTAGTGTATAAGCATACGCTGTCAATGAAAGAAAATGTTTTTTATCCAAAATTGCCCGACTTTTTATTAACTGTTCGTATGGGTCGATGCTCTCATCGGCACGAGGTCAGAAGAAACCATAATGGTTCCCGTTTATGGAAGAATGATTCTTGCTCCGAACGTAGCTTTTATCAGAATTTATTGATGCAATATGCGAAAAATATAACCTAAAGGCAGCTCGCAATGAAATATCTTTACATATGGCTGATCATAATCAACATAATAACATTTGCCGTGTTCGGCATCGACAAGAAAAAGGCGATAGACGGAAAATTCCGTATCAGTGAGTCGGCACTGTTTCTTTTGTCGCTTCTCGGCGGCTCGCTCGGCGGATTTATTGCAATGTATACCTTTCATCACAAAACCCGAAAATGGTATTTCAAATTAGGTATTCCGCTTATTCTCGTCGCGTGGATTGCATTGATTGCTTGGCTTACTTATAAAAACCTAATATGATTTTCACACCTTGAAGGCTTGTCTTTCGGGGTGCTTTTCTTTACAAACACATCTTTTTGTCTGCCGAAAAGCCGAAAAACTGGAATTATTTTTGATAATATGCTAAAATGAATTATCTTCATATATTTCTTGGAGGAATCGTTATGTTTAAAATACTGATTGCAGAGGACGATGTTGAGCTTTGCCGTCTTTTCTCTCATGTGCTGAGTAAAAACGGCTACAGCGTTAAAGGTGTTTCAAACGGTCAGGAGGCTCTCAATGAGCTTGATAAGGATTATTTTGATCTCATTATTTCCGATATTATGATGCCGGTTATGGACGGCTATGAGCTGGTTCATCGGCTTCGTGAAAGTGATAATCACATTCCTGTTATGATGATCACCGCTAAGGATGCTTTCGACGATATGCGCCGGGGATTTATTTCCGGCACGGATGATTATATGATAAAGCCCGTCAATGTTAACGAAATGGTGCTTCGCGTCGGTGCCTTGCTTCGACGTGCGCAAATGATAAACGAGCGTCGTCAAACGATAGGCTCGACCGTTATGGATCTTGATTCTCTGACGGTTACGACGGAGAATGAAAGCTTTATCCTGCCGCAGAAGGAGTTCATGATTCTTTACAAAATGTCAGCCTATCCCAGTAAGATCTTTACAAGAAATCAGCTTATGGATGAGATCTGGGGATATGAAAATGAGTCCGACACTCACACGGTCGATGTGCATATCGGCAGACTCAGAGACAGATTCCGTGACAGCAAGGATTTCAAAATCGTTACTATTCGAGGCGTCGGATACAAGGTGGTCAAGTTATGAAAAGCAGAGAAATTTTTGAAGAAATACGCAGTCAAAAGGATCAGATATTCGGGCTGAAAATGAGATTGACTCTTTTTGTTGCCGCTGAGCTGATAGTATGTATTCTTATTTCATTCGGAGCGGAAATGCTTTTGAAAAACGTATTGACCTCGGAGTGGCGCTTGCCTTTGGCGATTGCGGGCTTGGTGCTCGGACTGATAATTTGCTTTGGAATAACCGGAGCAATTTCAAACTGGTTTTTTGACCCGATAAAGCAGTTGAGTAAGGCAATGGAAAGGGTTGCCGACGGTGATTTTTCGGTTCGCTTGCAGACGAAATCCCGTCTTAAAGAGATCCGCGAGGTCTATTCGGGATTTAACATGATGACGCATGAGCTTGGTTCAATTGAGATAATTCAGGGCGATTTTGTTTCAAACGTTTCACACGAATTTAAAACGCCGATCAATGCCGTAGAGGGTTACGCAATGCTTTTGCAGGACTGCGATAATCTTGATGACGAAGAAAAGAAATATGTTGACGGTATTATTGTCAGCACTCAGCGGCTTTCGACGCTGATAGGAAGTATTTTGTTGCTCTCGAAGATTGAGAACCGCTCGATTCCTACGGATCAGACAGAATTTTCACTTGATGAACAAATCCGCTGCTCAATCGTCGGAATGGAGAATATGTGGGAGAAGAAGGACATCGAAATTGATGCCGACCTTGAAAACATAAGGTACTACGGCAATGAAAGGCTTATGATTCATGTCTGGGACAATCTTTTAAGCAATGCGATAAAGTTCAGCCCGCCGGGCGACACAATAATAATCAGGCTCAAAAACGAAATGGAGAAAATCGTATTTACTGTCGAGGATCACGGCGATGGTATTTCCGAGGAGGCGAAGAAGCACATTTTTGAAAAATTTTATCAGGCCGACAGCTCTCACAAGCAGGAGGGCAATGGGCTAGGACTTGCACTTGTCAGCCGAATTTTGACGCTTGAGGACGGCGAAATTTTTGCCGAAAATATTGAAGGCGGATGTAGGTTTACGGTTAAGCTGAAAAGAAAAAGAGCATAGACACAATACCCTTTTGGGGAGACATAATTCGACAAATTTCAACAAAAGTTGAGCTTCAGTTGATAATCAGTTGCATTTCACGGTATATAATCAGAATGAAATAAATTATAAACAACCGCGGAGTGATAAAAATGTCGAAAAATTATGTTCTCTTTAATCCGTTAGCAGGAAATAAAAGGTGCGGCACCGATATAAAAATGATCGAAGATTTGATTGATGGCGAAATTGTGTATTGCAACATGATAAAACCCGAAACATACAGCGATATTCTTCCCGAGATGCAGAGCGGCGATATACTGATCGTTTGCGGCGGCGACGGAACGCTGAATCGTTTTATAAATTTGCCGTACGATTATTCGGAAAAGAACGAGGTTTATTATTTCCCTATGGGCTCGGGTAACGATTTTGCCCATGAGCTCGGTCACAAATACGGTGACAAGCCGTTCAATATAACAAAATATCTGAAGGATTTGCCCGAGGTCACTGTCAACGGCAAGACATATCACTTTCTCAACGGCATAGGCTACGGAATCGACGGCTATTGCTGCGAGGTCGGGGATAAGCTCAGGGAGACAACCGAAGGCGATATAAATTACACTGCAATTGCGATCAAAGGATTGCTTTTCCATTATAAGCCGACTGACGCAACAGTTACGGTGGACGGAGTAAAGCATAAGTTTAAAAGAGTTTGGCTTGCACCGACGATGAACGGAAAATTCTATGGCGGCGGAATGATGCCGACGCCGAATCAGGACAGAACAGGCGGAAAGCTTTCTGTCATGGTTTATCATAATCTCGGCAAGCTGAAGGCGTTAATGGTGTTCCCCTCGATATTCAAAGGCGAGCATGTTAAGCACAAAAACAATATTGCTATTCTTGAGGGCAGGGAGATTACGGTTGAATTTGATCGCCCGACGCCCTTGCAGATAGACGGCGAGACCATACTCGGTATTTCCTCCTACAAAACAAAAGCTCATTATCACGATATGGTCAATGCCTAAAAAATACGGACTGTCATAAATTTGACAGTCCGTGTTTTTATGTTTATTTTTTACCTTTTAGTATCGGCGAGATCATCGGATAGATCGCAAAGGTTATCGCTACGCTGATAAGACCCTTGACAAATGTGAACGGAACGTTGAAAAAGAGAATTGCCTGCCAGAGCGAGCCGACACTCGGGAGAATCTCACGGTATGCACCGAGAATTGCTTCTTCGGGAGCCATAAGCTTGAAATAAATCGGATAAACTAAGAAATAATTGATAAAAAAGCTCGTTGCCGCCATTGAAAAATCACCGGCCATTGCACCTATAAAGGCAAATTTGCGGTTGTGATGATACTTATAGAACATTCCTGCAACGAAAACGAAAACAGCGCCATGAATGAAATTGGAAAGCTCTCCGACTCCGGCAGTCTGGGTCGCAAACAGGTGGATAAGGTTCTTGACAAGGCAGACGGCAACTCCGCATACGGGACCGAAGGCATAAGAGGTGATGAGTGCAGGCAGGTCGGAAATGTCAAGCTTGATAAACGACGGTATGATGGGAATTGAAAATTCAATAAACATCAGCACTGCCGAGAGTGCCGACATGATAGCCGTGACCGTTACCTTTCGCAAGCCTTTAACTTTTGTGTTCATAAACAACACCCTTTCAAATAAATTCAGTCAGAGTTGCCAACGAACAAAAAATGTCCCGTACAAAAACTGTACGGGACTAAACTTTTCAAGAATACAAATCTTCTCTCATCCGGACTGTACCGTCGGCTTCGGAATCTCACCGAATCAACTTTCGCTCACGGGCTTGTGGACTGAATCCCATTACCGTCGGTGGGGAATTGCGCCCCGCCCCGAAGACAACTGTTAACTTATCTCTATTTTAGCACTGTATCACGAAATGTCAATAGTAAAATTGTAATTTATAAAGCGTTCACGTCGATTGCGGCTATTACCTTTTCGATATACGCTCCGAATCTGTCGGCTATTTTTGCCGCCGCAATTCCAACCTCCTCGTCGGAAAGCTTACAGTCGAGCACACCTGCCGCCATATTTGTCATGACGGAGAATGCAAGCAGAGGCATGGAACAGTGCGCCGCCGTGAGAGCCTCTGTAACGGTGGACATTCCTACCGCATCGGCGCCCAAAAGCCTTGCGGCTCTGATCTCTGCCGGAGTCTCAAACTGCGGACCGGGGAAGAACATATAGACTCCCTCGCGGAAAATCAAACCGCTTCCCTCGGCACATTTCAATGCGATTTTGCGAAGCTTCTTTGTGTACATATCCGTCACATCAAAGAAACGTGGACCGAAAAAGTCAAGATTTTTTCCTCTGAGCGGACTTGCTCCGTTGAGCTTTATATGGTCGCTGACTATCATTATATCACCGACATTGTAGCTTTTATTGACAGCACCGGCGGCATTGGTGAGTATGGTCGCCTTAACGCCGAGAAGCTTGAAAAGGCGAACCGGTATAACAAGCTGCTCAAAGTCGTAGCCCTCGTAGGAATGAAAACGGCCTGCCATGCAAATAACTTTTTTGCCGCCTACCTCGCCGTAAATCAGCTTGCCTGCGTGAGAAGCGACGGTCGAAACAAGAAAATTCGGAATATCATCGTATTTTATTTCAATAGGATTTTTGATTTTTGACACAAAGTCGCCGAGACCGGAGCCGAGAATGATTGCGATTTCGGGCTTGTCCTTGATTATCGACATAACGTAATCGGCGCCTTTTTGAAAAAATTCAACAGTGTATTCCATTTTTTTCACCTCTCATTTTTATACTATATATTTTTTAACAAACGGAATAAAATTCAGTATTGCCGAGATAATGAGACTGACTAAATATGTCGCAGCCGTTGTTATAACAATCAGGTATATCACCCGTGTGTGCGGCAAGATGCCTGATTTCATAAGACAGTCAAGGACTGAAAGGTGACACATGAAAATCCCAAACGAGGCTTTTGCCCAGAAGGATATGATTTTCGGTGAGCTTTTTTCTTCTCCGAAAACATTCTTTATTAAAAGAAAGACGGAAGCAGGAACGAAAACCGTCATTGGCAGCTTTTTCGGAATAAATGCGCTGATGGTTCTTCCTTCCTTGACTGAGATATAATAAGTAATTGCCAAAAATGCAATGATACTGAGAATACTCAGAGCATAGATTAAAAATCTCAGCGGCTTTTTTATGCTGTAATTGGACAGGTAATACCCGAGACAAAAATATCCGCTTAAATGAATTGCCGCCGACATTTTAAAGGCATTGTTTATTTTTTCAAAATTGATATACGAATCGGGAATCGAACCGAAAAAATTGCCGCATATTGTGAATATAAACCATATTAAAAGAAAATATTCGAGTAAGGATTTGTCCTCGATAATTCTTTTCAGCAGCGGCGATACAATATAAAGTCCGATTAGTGATAAAACGAGCCACATATAATTCATGTCAATCAGAGTGTCGGACAGAAATTTTTCGGCGCAGTAGAGGAGTCCTCCTCTTTTAAAAAGGTATTTATCCAGTAAGATGCAGAATGTCGACCAACAAATAAATGCCGTAGCCAAGCGGAGAATATCTTTATAAAAAACCGTTCTGATGCTTAAGCTGTTCGGCGATGAGAGCGTTTTGGCACCTGAAACCATAATTATTGTCGGAATCGCAAATCTGAATATACTCTGGAGCGCGGTCATGAAAAACCATGATATAGAGCCGACCTCCGCCTTGAACCATTTCTTTAATATTACGCTGACGGCAACAACCGCCAATACAGAAATTATTATCAAAATATCCGTGTAAACGCTGTTTTTTTTGTTTTCCATCTTGTCCGCCCCCTTAAACAATATATTTGCTTGCGCCGGGAATCCTATTGAGCAGATAGGAAATCAGCGAGCTGATAACAGCCGCAGAAATCAGCAACGCTCCGAACAGTGCATATGGCGGCAAGGGAAGAAACATGTGGCAGAACTTCTCAACAGCCTTCATCACAAGAATGTGAGACAGATATATGCCGAATGAAATTTTTGAGAGTATAAATATTGCCTTTTGCACCTTCTTTGAAGGATTGAAATCTTCAAATTTATCCCGGAAGAATAAAAACAGCGCCGCAGATTGGAAGGCAGTCATTGGCAAAAGATATCCGAGATATTTGCTGACTGTTTCACCCGATCTGAAAGATGTGAAAACTGTCATGCCGACAATTCCGAGAGTACCGAGAATTGCCAGAAAATACACTGCTGCTTTTATCGGCTTTTTAACCGTGTAATTATGCAAATAATAGCCGAGAACATAGTAACCGCTGTATTGGACGGCAATAGAAATCTTAAACAGGTCAATAAATCCGTAGATCTTGTTGCCGATTACTGGTATAAGGCCCGTAAAATTGGCAACGATGCAAAAGATAAACCATATAAAAATAAAATATTGCATGGTTGATTTCTTTTCGACAATCTTGCGAAGCAGGGGTGTAACGATATAAAGCCCCGCAATCATGTACATAAACCAAAGATGGTATTCTCCGAGCAGAAATCCGTTAACAGTTAATTGAAAATCAGGCTTAAATGAGACTCCTTCGGTAACAAATCCCGAAGCTAAATGAAAAAAAGTATAAACCAGCGACCAAAAAATAAAGGCGGTTATGATTCTGAGAACTTTTTTTGAATATAACTCCTTAATTCCTCTGTCTTTTTGAGGGGATAACATAAACATTCCCGAGACCATAACGAAAACGGGAACAGCAAAGCGAAACATGCCGTCTATTGCAACAAGGGCCACCCAGCTTTTGCTCTGTATAGGAATATCTCCCCATATTTCACCTACCGCATGCAACACAAGAACACTGAAGATCGAAATTATTCTCAGCAGATCAGGGTAGATCAATCTTTTTTTCTCTTCCATTTTTTCCTCCGAACTATTTTTCACCGAGTATAAATTCGATTTGTCTTACGGCATCTCTGAGCTTGGCAAAGGACGAGTTGGGATTGGTGTCAATCGTCTTGATAATCAGGTCAAGATCGTCAATCGAATACCTGAATTTACTCGCCGAAACGCAGGCGGTTCTCCTTATGGCACAGATGTCAGCCATTTGCTTTTCCGTCAGAAGCTCAACGCTTTTGCAGTTTGCTTTTATGACCTCGTCGATTATATTCTCCGGGAAAAATATGTATGTTTCAATTTGTTTCTTTAAATCATTTTCAAAGCTCATAACTATAAAAAACAGGGCTGCTGCATTTGCTACAACAGCCCTCTTAAAATCGTTTTATTTGATCTTTACCTTGTAGTTCTTGATCTCAAACGGGGTTGCGTGGAAGCTGATTGTGTCGCCGTCAAATTCAACGGGAACATCGTTTCTCTCAATAAGGTCGCATTCTGCGGCATAGGTGAGGGGAGCGAAGAATTTAACGCTTGCATCAACGCTTTTGCCCTTCTTCTCAACCATACGAATGATGTATGCGTCCTCTTCCTCGCACTTCTTGACTGCCTCAAGAGTCATGCTGTCGCTTGCAAGAGTGATGAAGGACTTATCTGCGCCCAGTTCGCCCTCCGACTTGATGTCAACGGGAACAAGCGGATGATTGATTTCAAGTCCTCTTTCAAGGGTCTTTGCCTTCTTCCATGTCTCGGCATGGGGATAGAGCGAATATGTGAAGTAGTGGTCGCCTCTATCGGACTTCGGGTCGGGCTTGATCGGAGCTTTAAGAAGAGTAAGGATCATCTTGTGCTCGTTGACCTCGTGGCCGTACTTGCAGTCGTTGAGAAGCGATACGCCGTAATCCTCGTCGGACATGTCGATCCAGTTGTGAGCGTTGACCTCAAACTTTGCCTTGTCATACGGATTGTATCTGTATGAGCAGCACTCCATTGTGGCGTAGGCTATATCTCTCGTATAGTTCTTCGTCTGAAGATCGACGTCGAAGAATACCTTGAGGAGCTTCTGATCCTCGTGCCAGCTAATGTGTGTATCAAAGTCAATTCTGTCAAGGTCATTGTAGATGATGATGTTCTGCTCGATCTTTGATTTAAGAACATCCTTCTCAATTGAGATCATTGTGTAAACATCGCCCTTGACTATATCCTTAACAATTCCGTCCCTAAGCTCGAACTCACGGTCAACATATGTTGCAACGATATCCCATGCGTCGTATCCGCCGGGCATATCCTCAAAGAGTCTGAAATCGTTGCCCTTGCCGCCCTTGGAGATAACCTCACGGCGGTTCTTCTTATCATAGATTGAGATAAGAGTTGCATTGTCGTCAAGAACAAGCTTGAAATTGTCATTCTCGATCTCTTTGCCGTTGCTCTCATCATATGCGGGAGCCTTTGCGGCAGGCATTTTATAATAAACCTTGTAGCCGACTGCCGGAATGTCCTTGGCAACGAATACAAGCTTCTTGTCTCCGTTCGGCTTTGTGTAGGCCTGAGTTGCAACCTTATTGCCGTTTTCGTCGAAGATATCAACGTCCTGATAATCAAGCTCAACCTTGGTTGTAGCAACATTTGCAAGGGAGTTGAAAAGAGCAAACGGCTTGCCGAGGTTCTTGTCATAGCCGATATGCTCGGCGATAACTGCAAGAGCTTCGTTGCGGACTCTTTCGCCGGTCTCGATTACCTCATCATAGATACTCATGAGCTTGCCGAATACCTCTGTGATGTGAGTTCCGGGAAGTGAATCATGGAACTGATTGGTGAGAATCTTTCTCCATGCGAGAGCGAGCTCCTCAGTCGGGTATTCATAGCCGTAGCTTTCTGCGATAACTGCGTACATCTCAGCCTCTCTGAAGAGGTTCTCACAGTAACGGTTGGTCTTCTTGAGAGCAGCCTTTGTGGTGTGAACTCCGCGGTGCTCCTCAAGATAAAGCTCGTCCTTCCATGTAACGATCTTGTCGCCGGCAGCAATAGCCTTCTGACGCATATTTTCAAGGGATTCCTCAATCTTGCAAGCCTTTGTTTCCGGGAGACCGGGGAAGTTCTTATATCTCTTGACATATTCAAGCATTTCGTTATCGACTCCGCCGCCGCCGTCGCCCCAGCCGTAGCAGTACATGGACTCGCCGATGGTGTCCTTATCGGTATACTTGACCCAGTTTGTCTTGAGTGAATCCGGCTCCATTGAACCGATGAAGTGAGTCGGGGGAACGGCTGCGAATACCTTCGATCCGTCCGGACCCTCCCACCAGAAGGAGTTGTAAAGCCACGGGTTTGTATCGTTCCAGATACCCATCTTGTGGGTAACGAAATATTTCATTCCTGCCTTTTTCATGATCTGCGGCATACAATAGCTGTTGCCGAAAACGTCGGGAAGCCAGCAGGTCTTGGGCGTTACGCCGAACCACTTCTCGGCATAGCGAACGCCGTGGAGGAACTGACGGACAAAGCTTTCGCCGGAGATGATGTTACAATCCGGCTCAACCCACATGCCGCCGATATATTCCCAGCGACCCTCTTTGACTCTCTTTTGAACCTGCTCAAAGATGTTCGGATAATGAACTCTCATTTCCTCATACATACCTGCCTGGCTCTGAGAGAAGATGAAGTCGGGATACTGCTCCATAAGACGAAGCATTGTTGCGTGAGTACGGCCGACTTTACGGACGAACTCCTTGTAAGCCCACATGTAAACCATGTCAAGGTGGGAGTTACCGATAAGGTCGAGCTTGCCCATGCATTTATAGTTCGGGTTGTTGTAAACTTTGTCGTAGAGAATCTTTTTGCACATTCTCAGCTTAGCCTTGAATACGTCAAAATCAGGCTCGTCAAAGTCAACGTACTGGAAAGCCTCTTTAAGCGATTCGCGGATAAGGGTAGCATAGTCGTTGCCCATGCCCGGCATAAAGAGAGCATTGTAAACTGTTTTCAAATCCCAGTAAATCTCGTTGATTTCATCGTCTGTTGTAGCGATGAAGGAGCACTCAAGCTTTTTGAGTGAGCTTTCGTTTGAGTGCCATACGAAATAGGATTCGATGTCGATATCGTATGTGTCGCCGGCCTTAGCGCAATCGGTAAGAACAACTGCGTTACGGAACGGGTCAAGGCCCTGGAAAGGCACGCCGTTTACGGAAACGAGCGAGTCTCCGCCGAAGTAAACGTAGAGAGTAACCTTTTTACCCTCGAAGCGCTCGGGGATAGTGATTTTATTCTTGAAGAACGAGCTCAGACCGTTGCCGCCCCAGTAGCCGCCTACGTCGAGATCCTTCCAACCGTCGTAAAGATACTCGTAGTCGCCGATGTCCTTGTAGATGCACTCACGCATCTTCCAGGGAGCGGTGTTCTCAAAGTCCGTGTATATTCTCTTTTTGAGTGCCTTAAGCTTAATTTCAGCAAGCTCGTCAAAGGCAAAAATACCTCTCTGCTTGTTTTTAATAATGTCTCGCCATGTGTCGATATGAGCTTCCATGCCTTCAACGGAAGGTATGGTCTTTTTCTCATTTTCTGCCATTTTGTCAGCTCCTTATTTTCCATTTTGCCGGTTATTTTTCGTCTGATAGACTAAAACCAATTTATTATATCATTTATATTTTTGCTTTTCAATAACTTACATGATTTTTTTGGAAAATAATCGGATTTTATATGGATATATAAATTAGTTAACCGAAAGTATCAAAAATCGGTGTTTTTTCGTTAAACTCCACCGCCATTCGTGAGAGGGCGGAGATTTCGTTCTCGATTCGCTCGTTTATAACCTCATCAAGCAGGAAGTCAAGGGTGGCTTTTATTCTTGCTCTGCCGATTCCGAGCGCCATGATGTCGTTGCCGTTGATGTTAAGCTCCGAGGTCTTAAGACAAACACGGTTTTTTCTCATAAATTCAATCTGCTTCTGTGCAACAAGAACCGCATCGACCTCTTTGTTAAAAAACGCAGGATTTTTTCCGTGTGCGTCGGCAAGTATCAGCTTTAATGTATCTTCGACATTGTCAATGCCGTATTGCGAGCAAAGCTTAGCCAGATGAAAACGGTTGCCGTCGGGTCGCTCATCGTGCAGAAGGATAATTGTTGTTATATGCTTTATCTCGGCGTTTGAAAAGCGAAGTCTGCGAAGAATAATGTCCGCCGTTTCCGCTCCCTTTTGAGGGTGTCCTTTGAAATGGCCGATGTTATGCGAGTCTGTCCGGAACATCGACGGCTTTTCGATATCGTGAAGCAGGGCGGCTACTCTTAAATCGGAGACGGGTTCAATGCTTGATACGACCTTGGCGGTGTGAGTCCAGACATCGTAGATATGATATGGCGTGTGCTGCAAAAAGCCGTCCTCGGCGGCAAGCTCGGGGATAATCTCAAAGATTACGCTCTTGTAATCGGCAAGAATTTTTTCGACATTTTGACCGCATAGCATTTTGATAAGCTCAACTCTGATGCGTTCTTTTGAAATGTTTTGAAGAAGAAAACGGTTGCCGATTATACTTTGCGAAGTTCTTTTATCAATATCAAAGCCGAGAACCGAGGAAAATCTGATTGCACGGAGAATCCTCAGCGCATCCTCGCCGAAACGTGTATCCGGATTGCCGACACAGCGAATGATTTTATTCTTAATATCGTTCTGACCGCCGAACGGGTCAACAACGCCTGTTTTGGGGTTGTATGCCATTGCATTGACGGTAAAATCGCGGCGTGAAAGGTCATCCTCGATTCTTTTCGTGAATGATACGCTTTCGGGGTGGCGGTTGTCGGAGTATTTCCCGTCAACTCTCATTGTTGTAATTTCGACAGGCTCGGAGTCAATTAAAACCGTAACGGTGCCGTGCTTTATTCCCGTCGCAACGGTACGGAAGTCTTTGAAAACTTCCCTTGTCTCATCGGGTGCTGCCGAGGTCGTCATGTCCCAGTCGTTCGGAGCTCTGCCCATTACAGAGTCACGGACGCAGCCGCCGACGGCATAGGCGGAATAGCCGTTGCTTTCAAGCAGGGCAATAGCTTTCAGAATTTTTTCGGGACAATTTATACGCATCGTTTTCACCTCTTTACAATTCTACCATTTTACGTTATAATTTTCAATATCAAATCGAGGTGACGCAATGAATATTCAAATTTACGGTAAGTCAAAATGCTTTGACACCAAAAAGGCTGAGCGCTATTTCAAGGAGCGCAGGATTAAATATCAATATATTGATCTTGAAAAATACGGCATGAGTTTAGGGGAATACAGAAACATCAAAGCGGCAATAGGCTCAATTGACGGCTTGATAGACGAAAAATCAAAGGCTTATGAAAAGTGCTTTATCAAATATCTTGCCTCCAAGGAAGCGGTCGAGGAGAAGCTCTTGGAAAATCAGACGCTTTTCAAAACGCCGATAGTCAGAAACGGCAAAAAAGCGACTGTGGGCTATAAGCCTGAAATATGGAAGGAATGGGAATAAATTTTCCCGAAAATCTTGCAATAAAATTACTAATGTGTTATTATACATAGAGAAATTAAAAGAAGGAGTTTTTTCAATGAAAAATACTGTCATTGCTTCAATAGTCGCTGTTCTTTGCACAGCCGCAATCTGCGTTACATACGCTGTAAAGTCACCGTCAAACGTCAAGGAGACCTCTGCCGTTGCCGCAGACACGACATACATGACCGAGGCCGAGGCTGCCGAGTATATCGGAGTTACGGACGACGTTATGAAGATGATGCGCGAGAAGCTCAAGAGCTTTGAGGGCGCTTATGTTTCGTATTATTACACAAATGCCGAGGGCAAGGAAGTTAACGACATCGTTTACAATAAGGCTGCTCTTGACAAGGCTGTTGAGAAAATCATGAAGGATCAGGGTGCTCTTAACTTCAAGTATATCCAGGAAGTTACAACAAAAGAAGCAAAATAAATATCCGAATTTAACGGTACGGTTAAATGAATTTGCCATGCAGAAGAAATTAACCGAAATATTTAAAGAAAAATAGGGATGCCGCAAACACAGATACGCGACAATCCCTATTTGTTTTGATAGGTGAAAAATATGATTATTCGTGATGAAGAGGGCAGACCGATTGCTGCCGAGAAGGTCAGCGATGTTTCCGACGAGCTTGCAGGTATTGAAAAAAAGCTCAGGGCAGATGTTAAAAAAATGAGCGATGAGGAAAAAAAGGAGCTTATAAACGAGCTTTCCGAGCTGCAGGATATTATTGGTCTTGTTACGCCCGAGCTTCAGAAATCGTCAAACCCGATTGAGCTTATGGGATTCATGAAGCAGGTGCTCAAAATTAAAAATACGGCTGAAAAATTCAAGGAAAAGAATATTGACAATGATTGAGATTTTATTTGAAAACGAGGATTTTTTAGCCTGTATAAAACCGGTCGGCGTGCCGTCACAATGCGACGGAGCGGAGGATGCGGTTAAGCTGTTAAAGAAGCAGACGGGCGATGAAATCTATCCCGTTCACAGGCTCGATACGGCGGTTGGCGGTACCATGATTTTTGCCAAGAACAAAAAAACTGCCGCTTATCTCTCAAAGGAAATCGCGGAAAAAAGATTCGCTAAAGCTTATTTTGCCGTCACCGAGGGAGTCCCCGAGGAGAAGGAGGGCAGGCTTGAGGATTTGCTCTTTAAGGATAAACGAAAGAATAAAAGCTATGTTGTCAAGCGCGAGCGAAAGGGAGTACGCCGTGCAAGCCTTGATTACAGGGTCCTTGACGAGGCGGACGGCAAAGCGCTGGTCTGCGTTATGCTGAACACGGGCAGAAGCCATCAGATAAGAGTTCAGTTTGCTTCGAGAAAAATGCCGCTTGCGGGCGACGGAAAGTACGGAAGCCGCGATAACGGCTGTGAGGTCGCTCTATGGTCGCATAAGGTTGAGTTTGAATTTGACGGTAAATCCGTTTCGTTCAAAAGCATACCGAATATCGGCGAATATCCGTGGAATTTGTTTAAAATGTGACAGAAATATACCTTTTAAATGGTAATTTTTAATATTGCATAAATTATTTAAGCGTGTTATAATCGTTAAAGTGTTTAAAACACAAAATTAAAGCGAGGGAAGTGACGTTTTGAGCAAAGAATTCGGAAAGTATGTCCGAGGGGGTGCGCCCGAAACCAAAAAATTCGATATGAATGCACCGATGATAAAGCAAAGACCGTTTGCTATGCCGTTTGTTTGGGGCTTTTCATATATCAGAAAGTTTCTCCATTTCGGAAAGCTTAATAAGGTGAGAATGAAGGGCGTTAAGCCGCCGTACATTCTTTTATGCAACCATAATGCATTCTTTGATTTTTACATTATGAGTGCCGCAATCAGCCCGAACAGGGGTATTTTTCCGGCTGCCGTTGATGACTATATCGGCAGAGAATGGGGCTTGAGGAGACTCGGCGCTATCCCGAAAAGAAAATACACTGCGGATATCTCGCTTCTGCGTGTCTGCCGCAAGGCTTTGAAAGAAAAACAGATTTTCGGAATTTATGCCGAGGCAAGGTATTCCCTTTGCGGCGTTACCGAGGTTATTCCCGATGCTGTCGGACAGCTCGTCAAACACCAGGGCGTGCCCGTTGTAACATTTACATGTCGGGGACATCATATCTATGACCCGTTCTGGGGCAATCACAGAAAGCGCTGGGTGCATCCGGTTCAGGCGGATATGGTTCTTGCCTATACGCCCGAGGAGCTGAAAAAGGCGAGCGCAGAGGAAATCAGCGAGAAGATTAAAAATCTTCTTTATAATGACGATTTCAGATGGCAGAGTGAAAATCACGTTAAGGTCAGCTACAAGAAGCGTGCCGAGGGACTGCACAAGGTTCTCTATCAGTGCCCGCATTGCATGACCGAGTTCAAAATGAACTCGAAGAACGACAAGGTTTTCTGCGAGCATTGCGGAAAGTCATGGACGCTCAACTATTACGGTGAGCTTGAAGCCGACGACGGTAAGACGGAGTTCAAATTTGCCACAGACTGGTACAAGTGGGAGCGTGAGCAGGTCAAGAAAGAGGTTCTTGACGGAAGCTACCGCTTCGAGAGTCAGGTCGACGTCAACGATCTGCCGAATTCAAAGGGATTTGTTCACATGGGCAGAGGTACGCTTGTTCACGATATGACGGGCTTCCATCTTAAAGGTGTCAGGGATTATGACGGCGAACCGTTCGAGATGAACATTGATGCCGCAGGTCAGTATGCCGTTCATGTTGAATATAATTACAGATTCGGAAATCACCGAGACTGTATCGACCTTAACACATTGGAGGACACATGGTATGTCTTCCCCGAGCACTGTGAATTTTCGGTCACAAAGATTTCTCTGGCGACCGAGGAAATATTTAACGAAATATGGCGTCAGCGCAACGAGAAGCGCAAAACCGCTAAAGCTGAGGAGTAAAAAATATGGATATCAGAAACGACCTTTTGGAGATTATTAACGAGTATACCGACGGCAGAATCACATCCGTTGAGCCGGACGACGTTCTTACCTCGGATCTCGGACTCAATTCTTTCGAGCTTTTCGATCTCATCTGTATGATCGAGGAGAAGTACGACATAACGATCCCTGACAGAGTCCTCCCGACTCTTGTAACCGTTAAGGACGTTGTTTATTATCTCGAAGAGAACGCATAAGCAAACAGAAACAAGAGAGCCTGCCGGATTGCCGACAGGCTTATTTTTAAACAAAGGAAACGAGAATGGAAAAACCGGCTTTCATAAAATAAAACCGACGGTACGGTTATCATCGGACGGAAAATCGCTCGGTTTTTCTTTTTTAAATGATTGAATAAGTGCAAATAATTTATAGCGTATACAAATTTCCACGGAACGATTTTACCGTACCGTGGAGATTTTTTATTTCGGCTCGCTTGCTATGGGCTGAAGCTGTTCACCTTTGAGCGCCGCTTCGACGGCGGCGGGTATAAGCGTGAAGTCGGCGGAAAGCGAACGCGGCTTCTTTTCGTGATCGTCCTGTCTGAACGGGACAAGCCATATATTTCTGTAATTGAGCAATGCTCCTATGTTTTTCGCCGCACACGCAAGACCGTCATTTGTTGAAACGGCGATAACAACGGGTCTGCCGTTCCGCAGATGCGATTTTGCCGCCATCGTTACCGATGTGTCGGTTATTCCGTTGACAAGCTTGGCGGCGGTGTTGCCCGTGCAGGGAGCGATAACGAGAATATCAAGCAATTTTTTCGGCCCTATCGGCTCGACCTGCGGAATCGTGTGGAGTATTTCATGCTTGCATATAGTTTCTATTTTATATCTGAATTCCTCGGCTTTGCCGAAACGGGTGTCGGTCTCGTATGCGATTTCCGACATTATCGGAACTATATCGTAGTTCAGCTTTTTAAGCATTTCAATCTGCGGAATAACTTCTTTGAAGGTGCAGAACGAGCCGCACATGGCAAATCCCACAACTTTATTCATTCTTATCCTCCTTTATCATCTCAATGACCGTATCGGCAATGTTTGCGCCTGCGCTTGTCGGTGTAAAGCGGCCCGGCAGGCTTTCGGCAAGGACATATCTGAAATTGTATTTGTCAATTTCGTTTATATTGAAGCCGTAGGGCTTTGAAGCAATTTCAATATACAAATTCCGCTTTGTCAGCTTCTCCATTGTTTCTTTGCCCAATATATTACAGGGAACCGTATTCACGATGATATCAAAATCGGCGGCTTCTTTGCAAAATTCTTTAAAGCCGATTGATTTAAGCCCTTCGTTCTCGGCAAGGACGGCGCTGAACGGGTTTCTCGTTACAACGGTTGTGTCGGCACCGTTCGCCCGAAGCGATTTGCATATTGCTCTGCCGCATTTTCCGTAACCGAGCACGGCGGATTTGAGTGTATAAATATCTCTGTCGGTGCTTTCGAGTATAATTCTCATTGTTCCCTGCGCCGTGAGACGTGAATTTTTTATGAGAAAGCTTTTATTATAATAGCTTTTGCCTTTTTCACCGAACGGATTGCTACCGAGATTTCCGTAAAAAACGAACTGATCCTTTGAAAGCTTATCGCAAAGCTCGCCGACGGATATCCCCGTCCCCGAAATAAAACCGTTCGCAACCGTGGGTATAGGCAAAATTATGCTGCGATAATGCGGAAGCCTTTTCTTCAATGACTCGCCGTCACAGCATGAGGCTTCAAAGCCGAGCTCGTTAAGCCTGCTGCGGCACGCCTGCATCTTTTTGTCGCTGCCTATTACAAGAAATTTTTCTGCCTGCATTTTACGGTCATTCCTTTCATTGTATTGTGAAGTGCAGAGCACACTCTACTTCTGCCTCCACTGTATCATATGACAAAAAATTGTGCGGGTGCTAAAATATTTCAATTTGCTATTTATTTTTTTACCGTTATGTCTTATAATTATAGCGTAAAGACTGATTAGGAGATGATATCTTGTACGAGATAGATGAATTACTCAAAAAGGTTAAAAGAGTTCATTTTATAGGTATCGGCGGCTCAGGTATGTGTCCGCTTGCCGAAATATTGCACAAGGAGGGCTATGAGCTTTCCGGTTCTGACAATAATGAGACCGACACGCTCGCAAGGGTTCGCGGTCTCGGAATCCCCGTAACTCTCGGTCAGAAAGCCGAGAATATAGCCGGCGCTGAGCTTATTGTTTACACGGCGGCCATTCTGCCCGACAATCCCGAGCTTGTTGCGGCGAAAAATTCGGGAATCCCGACTGTTGAACGCGCCGACCTGCTCGGTGCGATAACAAGGCTCTATTCCGACTGCTACTGCGTTTGCGGCACTCACGGCAAAACCACGGTTTCGTCGATGCTCACCCAGATCATGATTCAGTGCGACAAGGATCCGTCGGCAGTAATCGGTGGCGAGCTTCCGCTTATCCGCAGCCACGGCAGGGTAGGCGAGACGCAGAATATGGTTTGCGAAGCGTGCGAATTTAAAGATCATTTTTTAAAGCTGGATCCCGATATTGCAATAATTCTCAACGTTGACGCAGATCACCTTGAATACTTCAAGAACATTGAGAATATTATCAAATCCTTCAACAGGTTTGCAAAAATGGCGAACAAGGCGGTTATTTATAACGGCGACGACGCTAATACTCTCAAGGCGGTTGCCGACGTCGGCGGTAAGGATATGATAACCTTCGGACTTGACAAGTCCAACGATTTTTATGCCGAAAATGTTGAAATGGTGAATGCCTTCGCTCATTTTGACGCTTACAAAAAGGGCGAGAAAATAGGCAGCGTAAAGCTGAAGGTTCCGGGAAAGCACAATGTCACCAATGCTCTTGCGGCTCTTGCGGCGGCGGATTACTGCGGGATTCCGTTTGACAAGGCGATAGCTTCTCTCGAGCAGTTTGGCGGAGCGTGCAGAAGATTTGAAATTCTCGCAAAGCTCAACGGCATCACCTTTGCCGACGATTATGCTCATCACCCGACCGAGCTGAGAGTTACGCTTGAGGCGGCAATGCAGATGAGATACAGAAAGGTCTGGGCAGTTTTCCAGCCGTTTACCTATTCAAGAACAAAGAAGCTCATGGATGATTTCGCCGAGGTTTTAAAAATTCCCGACGAGTGCGTTATGACCGAGATCATGGGTTCAAGAGAGGTTAACACGGAGGGCGTCTACACCTCACAGCTTGCCGAAAAAATTCCCGGCAGTGTATGGTTCAATACCTTTGATGAGGTTGCCGATTATGTTCTCGCTCATGCTCAGAGCGGTGATCTTGTAATAACCCTTGGCTGCGGTGATATCTACAAAGCCGCTAAGCTTATGATAAAGAGACTTGAAAACGAAAAATAATCCGACAGCAAAAACTGAGGATTACATGTGAAAAGAAGATTATATCCGTACTCCTTGTAATTGTTATCTACAATTGTTTAATTGTTTAATAATGTAAGGCTTTTATGAAACAGAGTGTGGAATTAAGTCGGAATTCTTGACAAATATTGTTAACGGGGCTACAATGAAGTTGACGGCAAAACGTTAATATTATTAAGGAGATGGAGCATTATGATGGCAATTATTGCTTTGATTTCAGATTTTATTGATTTGGCTATTAAGGCGATCGGATCGGTTTTTCCGGATGCCGCGCAGGCTATTCAGCAGGCTCTCAGTCAGCTTTTTGATTTCATCACATCAATTATCGGCTGACGCAGAGAAGCAGGGGACTATATTTTTAAATAGATTTTCCGCAAATGCTGTGAGAGTCTAATGACATTCAACAGCTTCCTATACTCAAAAGTAAATTCTGTCAAAAATTTTCCGGTGTGATGTGGACATTGCACCCTACCATGAGATGTAAGCAATAAACAATTCGTAGGGGTCGATGCCCACTCGACCTATGGTCAGAAGAAAACAACTATCGGCTTCCTTTTAGGGGAACGTCGGCGTAGCTGACCGAGGGTCATTAAAGTCTGCCATAGCTTTGCTTTAAACGTGGACTCCTACGGAGCGGCAGGAAGCTACAGAGCCTCATTAGCTTCTTCAGATTTTAATATCAAATTATATTTATAAATTTTGCCTTTTGCCGCACTTTTTTCTTTTTAGGTGTTGACAAAGGGCATTTTTTATGTATAATAATAACAGTAATGATTACTATTATTTATTGGTTATATTGAGCAGGCAATAAATTTATGCGCCGATGCTTAAATTATCGGTTAATACTAATTATGATTATGAAAAAGTGAAGGGAGTTTCAGCTATGAATATTACAAAGGATATTAAATACGTTGGTGTTAATGACCATGATATCGACCTTTTTGAGGGTCAGTACGTTGTTGAAAACGGAATGGCATATAATTCTTATGTTATAATTGATGAGAAAATCGCTGTCATGGATACGGTTGACGCACGGTTCCGTCACGAATGGCTTGATAATCTTGCCGATGCGCTTGACGGAAGAAAGCCCGATTATCTTATCGTTCAGCACATGGAGCCGGATCATTCGGCAAACGTAATGAGCTTCATCGGCGCTTATCCCGAGGTTAAGGTCGTTGCCTCCGCAAAGGCTTTTGCAATGATGGGTCAGTTTTTCGGCAACGATCTGAGCGAAAGACAAATTGTTATTTCCGAAGGTTCAACGCTTGAGCTTGGTAAGCACACGCTCAATTTCATAGCTGCCCCCATGGTTCATTGGCCGGAGGTTATGGTTACTTATGATTCGTACGACAAGGTGCTTTTCTCCGCCGACGGCTTCGGAAAGTTCGGCGCGCTCGACGTTGATGAGGACTGGGCTTGCGAGGCAAGACGCTATTATTTCGGCATTGTCGGAAAGTACGGCGTTCAGGTTCAGAAGCTCTTGCAGAAAGCGAGCGCACTTGACATCGAAAAAATCTGTCCGCTTCACGGTCCGGTCCTTACGGAAAATCTCGAATATTATCTCGGACTGTATAACACCTGGTCGTCATACGGCATCGAGAGCGAGGGAATTGTGATTGCATATACCTCGGTTTACGGCAATACGAAAAAGGCTGTTGAAATCCTTGCCGATAAGCTCAGAGCAAACGGCTGTCCTAAGGTTGTTGTCAATGATCTTGCACGCTGCGATATGGCGGAGGCCGTTGAGGACGCTTTCCGCTACGGTAAGCTCGTTCTTGCGACAACAACTTATAATGCGGATATTTTCCCTTTCATGCGTGCTTTTATCGAGTCCCTGACCGAGAGGGAGTACAAGAACAGAACCGTTGCTTTTATTGAGAACGGTACATGGGCTCCGCTTGCGGCGAAGATAATGAAGGGTATGTTCGAGAAATCGAAAAACATCAATTTCGTTGAGCCTGTTGTTCATATCCGTTCGGCGTTGAACGAAGCCTCATCAGATGAGATTGATGAGCTTTCAAAGGAGCTTTGCCGTGATTATATTGCACAGGACGGCGAAACGGCTGACAAAAATGACCTCACGGCTCTTTTCAATATCGGATACGGTCTCTACGTTGTAACGTCGAATGACGGCAAGAAGGATAACGGACTTATTGTAAACACAGTATCGCAGGTCACAAATTCTCCGAACAGAATCGCGGTTACGATCAATAAGGACAACTATTCTCACCACGTCATCAGGCAGACAGGCAAGATGAATATAAACTGCCTTTCAGTTGACGCCCCGTTTTCCGTGTTTGAGAATTTCGGATTCAGGAGCGGCAGAAATGTAAACAAATTTGAGGGCAGCGAACCTCTGCGTTCGGATAACGGACTTGCTTTTCTGCCGAGATATATCAACTCGTTCATGTCCTTGAAGGTTGAGCAGTATGTTGATCTTGACACTCACGGAATGTTTATCTGCTCGATTACCGAGGCGAGAGTTATTTCCGATGCCGAGACTATGACATACACCTACTATCAGAAGAATGTTAAACCGAGGCCGCAGACGGAAGGCAAAAAGGGATTTGTATGCAAGGTCTGCGGATATATCTATGAGGGCGACGAGCTTCCCGAGGACTTCATCTGTCCTCTTTGCAAGCACGGCGCGGCGGATTTTGAACCGATTAAATAATAACAGTGCAATAATTAAGAAATTTTGATATTTTTAAGCCGCTTTTTGGAATAGGACGCAGAATAATTCTTTTCCAAAAGCGGCTTTTGTCTTAATTATCTAATGACAAAACAGGAATTTAATGATATAATTGTAAAAAGACGTCAGGATGGTGATGTTATGAAAACTATTCGTTCATTTGCAGGCGTGTTACTTTCGGTTATTTTAATAATAGCTTCCGTAACGTTCCCGACATCGGCACAGACAAACTCGGTTGAGACTATGGCAAACTTAATCGTTTTTGTCAAATTTCCCGAGGACACAACCTCGGAAATTACCGACAATTCGCAGAAGATAATGATGTATTATAACGATACGTCAAAAATGTATGTCGGCTCGGACATTGATTTTTCGTTCAAAAAATATATCACCGAGATTTCAAGAGGAAAGCTGAATGTCAATAATATTTTTCCTCAGCTTGAGGGAGATAAGATTACACCCCTTACCCTGGCGGCTTCGCATGACAACAGTAATGATAACAGCGTTATTCAGGAGATTGTAGCTGCTTTCAATTCGGGAAAGATAAAGATGCCCGAGGATAAGCTTGACAATAAATATTCCGGCGTTGTTGATAATCTTACCGTTATTATTCAGGGCAAGTGCCCGAGCGGCTCTGATTTTATGTGGCCGCACAAGAGCGTTACGGACGTTTCGACAAAGATAAAGAATAAATATCAGTTCGGAAACTATAATCTTATTGATTCATACAGCGTTACCGGCACCGTAGCGGCTTGTCAGGGTGTTATTACGCATGAATTTTTACACAGTGTCGGTTTGCCGGATCTCTATCGCAGAAGCGGAACGGACGGAACACCCGTCGGTGTTTGGGACATCATGGCAAGCAACAGCTTCTTTATGCAGTATCCGCTTTCCTACCAGCGATACAAGCTTGGCTGGATACCGATGCAGCAGATCACCCGGAGCGGAACATATACGCTCGATCCGGTAAGCGATCCCGACTCGGACACGATACTTTACGAGATCAAAACACCGATGTCGGCGAGCGAGAGCTTCATGCTCGAATACAGAAAGAAAATAACGACGAATTTTTCAAATCTCGGCTTCGAGACGAAGATTCCGTCGTCCGGACTGCTGATTTACAGGGTCAACAAGTCTGTTGTTAATCAGACGAATGCCTGGGGCGACGATTATCTTTATGTTTACCGTCCCGGCGAAACAAGCACAACGGCGAGCGCAGGTGATTTGTTCAAATCTGCCCTTGACCCGAACAGTAACCGGACAAGCTTCGGCGTTGCGGATTTCGACGCATCGCTCACTGACGGAACGATTTTCTATTCCAACGGTAAAAACAGCGGTATAGTTATTTCGGACGTAAAGTATAACAGTGATTCATCTCAAATCAGCTTTCATGTTGAGTTCCCGGACTACTCCTCACTCGGTTTGTGGAACGGTATTTCAAACAGTATTGCAATGGAGGCAACCGGAATAAAAGTTGATACCGACAGTATGGGCAATGTCTATTCATGTATAATGGGTCGTGAGGACTGGAACTTTGTGAACAAGGTGCTTAAGTACGACGGCGCATCATGGACCGCACTCGGTTCGTCTTTTTCAAATGTTAACAGCATGACGCTTAAGGTTTATAACGATGTTCCTTATGTTCTCTACCTCAATTCAAGCGGCAGACCCGTTCTCGCAAAGTATACGGGCAGCTCGTGGCAGACCGTTTACACGGATAACTCGGTCAGCTATCCGAACGATTTGCAGCTTTTTATGGGCGATTCGGGGTTCTACTGCGCATGGACGGTTGACGGTACAAAGCTGAGTATAAAGAAAATTACTTCAAGCGGTGTAACGAATGTCAATTCATCGCTGACTGCCGATTATTTTGCAAATCCGAGTCTCAGCACGGTCGGCAATTATATTTATGTGACCTATTGTAATTTCTCCTTCGGCGGAGGAAAGCAGTATACGCAGGTCAAGAGATATAATCTGACCGAGGGACAGTGGGAAAGCATTCAGGTTCCGAATCCGCTTGTCTCATCCAATCTTCACAGAAGCATCGGATATAACGGTGAATACTGGATGATTGCGGCAACGTCGGGCAGTAAACCGATAATAGTCAAGGTCGACGGCAATTCAAATGTCACTCAATATGAGGTTCCTACCACGATAACAAATATTCTTGAGGCTTCAATGGATATTTCCGAAAACGGTACGGTTTGTGTTTCACTCATTGCCTCGGGCGAGGAAAGTCAGATACTTTATCTTGACGGCGGCGAGTGGAAGCAGCTCGGCGGTTCGCCCTGCTCAAGCTGCCAGGCGGCTGATATGACGATTTACAAAAACAGGGTTTATGTAGGCTCGGTTCTCACGGGTACGGGAGCAGTCAGTCTTACTTATAAGGATTTGCCCGAGAAGGAATTGCCCGAGCTTATCTCAATCGAATCACAGACGGTTTCGGTAACTGACGGTTATATAATCGGTCTGCCGCAGAGAGCCGCAAACCTCAAGCTTTATCTTGAAGCAACGAATGGCGGCTATTTTAAGTATGATAAGGTTTGCACGGGCGGACAGGTTTTGCTTTACACTGCCGACGGCGTGCTTGTAAAAAGATATACGGTTGTAATTAAAGGCGACGTCAACGGTGACGGCGTTGCCGACGGATGCGATGCCGTTCTTATAAATGCCGCGGCGGCAGGAATGCTTACGTTTGAGGGTGGCTTCAAAAAGGCGGCGGATACCGACGGCGACGGAAGCATTACGGAAAAGGATAACGAATATCCGATAAAAAGCGGATTGAATTTATAAAAAATATCAAGAGGGGAGGCGGCGCACTTGCGGGGTAAAAAGGCACTGCTGAATTCTGCGGCATCGCTGATGCTTGAGTTTGTGACGGTAATATGCGGCTTTATCGTGCCGAGACTTATTATCGGAACATACGGCTCCGAGGTCAATGCGCTGACTTCTTCGATATCTCAGTTTCTCAGCTACATTGCCCTTGTTGAGGCAGGTGTCGGCGGAGTTATCAGAGCGGCACTTTATAAGCCGCTTGCCGAAAAAAACAATGCTGCGATGAGCAGCATAATAAAGGCGACGGAAAACTTTTTTCGTAAGATAGCTTATATTTTCGTCGGCTACATGGTCGTTCTTGCGGCAATTTTCCCCGTGCTTGTCAACAAGAATTTTGACTGGGCATTTACCGCCTCGCTGGTTATAATAATAGGATTGAGCACCTTTGCACAGTATTATTTCGGCATGACATATACCGTGCTCGTTCAGGCGGATCAGAGGAGATATGTCACCTCGTTTTTGCATATAGGCACAATTACGCTCAATGCGATAATGGTCGTGATTTTTATAAAGCTCGGCGCTTCAATTCAAATCTTGAAGCTCGCAACATCGCTTATCTATGTTCTGCGTCCGCTTGCTTTGAATGTTTACGTCAAGAAAAAATATAATATTGACCGCAAAGCAAAGCCCGATAACGAGGCGGTTGCACAGCGCTGGGACGGTCTCGGACATCACATAGCATATTTCGTCAATCTGAATACCGACGTTGTAATTCTTACGGTTTTTTCAAAAATATCATCGTCGCTTGCCCTAGCCGAGGTGTCGGTTTATACGGTTTATTATTCCGTTGTCAACGGCATTATGAAGGTTGCGTCCAGCCTCTCGGCAGGCGTTGAGGCAGCTCTCGGAGACATGATTGCCAAGAAGGAATACGAAAATCTAAACAGAAAGTTCAATCTATATGAGTTTGTGTCGTTCAATCTTGTAACGGTGCTTTTTTCCTGCGCCGGACTTTTGATAGTGCCGTTTATGAGCGTCTATATGAAGGGCGTTACGGATGCGAATTATATAAGACCTCTTTTCGGCTATATTCTCGTGCTTGCGAATGCGATGTATTCGATTAGAATTCCTTATCACAGCGTGGTTTATGCCGCAGGGCATTATAAACAGACCCGTAACGGTGCATTTGCCGAAGCGGGAATAAACATAGCCGTTTCCGCAATTCTTGTTTATTTTTACGGAATTGTCGGTGTGGCGATCGGCACGCTTGTTGCGATGACGTTCAGAACGGTTCAGTATGTTTATTATCTTTCAAAGAATATTCTGAACAGAAGTGTGAAGTTTTTCTTCAAGCGAATGGCGGTTTCGATTTTGACGGTTGTTATTTCGGCAGGAGTTGTGCATTTCATTCCGCCGTTCGGAACTAAGAGCTATCTCGGCTGGGTGCTTTATGCATGCGTAGTCGGAATTACTGTTTTGACAATTACCTGCGGAATTGATTTAATATTCTGCCGCAAGGATTTTATCGGAGCGGTTAAAGTTATAAAAAATGCAATTTTTGCAAAAATAAAAAAGAAAAAGTAATTGATTGGAGAATGAATCATGGCAGTTAAGAACAAGGAAAAAATTTATAAGCTTACACTTACCGCAGTGCTTACGGCGTTGATTTTTGTAATGGCATTCACACCGCTCGGCTATCTGAAAATCGGAACAGTTTCCATAACCTTTCTTATGATTCCCGTTGTTATCGGCGCAATTGTCGGCGGACCCTCGGTCGGAACGGTGCTCGGACTGATGTTCGGCGCAACGAGCTTTATCCAGTGCTTTGGTATGGACACTTTCGGAACAACTCTTTTCGGAATAAATCCTGTTTATACCGCAATTATGTGCTTTGTACCGAGAATTCTGATGGGTCTTTTCTGCGGACTGATTTATAAGGCTTTCGGCAAAAAGAATTACATTAAGACCGGAACGGCTTTAACATCGTTCTGCGGCGGATTTATTAACACTGTTCTTTTTGTCGGAGCATTGCTTCTCCTTTTCTACAACTCCGACTATATTCAGAGCTTCGGCAACAGCGTGATTGCCGTTATCTCGGTGCTTATAACATTCAATGCCGTTATTGAGTGGATCGCCTGCACGGTCATCGGCTCGGCAGTCTCAATCGCACTGAATAAGGCGTTGAAAAAAAGATTTTAATTGAACGATTTTTACTTGATTTCTTAAGATTTGCTTAATATTTAATATTTAATATAGACATTTAGAAAGTTTAATGGTAAAATAAAAGAAGGTCAAGGGAAAAGAAAAAGCTAAAAAATATGCATATCAATATCCTTTGTCGGGTATTGATATGCTTTTTCTTTTCAACATATAAATTTTTCAAGAAGTTGTTCACAGGTTTTGAAAGACTAAGGACATTCAAAACCGGGAGGTGTTAGCGGAGAAACTAAGAAAACTATTCTCTCATGTGAGGTATCGCAGAGAGGGTAGATCTCAAATTTTACAAAAAATGAAAGTATAAATAAATTGTTCTATGGAGGAAAAATAAATGAAAAAGAAACTTTTTTCTTTGGTTTTAGCAGTGCTAATGATTATGTCGGCACTGCCGATGGGTGCTTTTGCGGTTCAGGATTTACCGAAATCAATGTATACCTATGCAGATGATTTATCGGAAGAAGAAAATGATAATAAGCCTGTCGAAAAAATAAAAATTAAATTTGTAAACCCGATTATCAGTCTCGGAACTCCGCTTTCTTCGGCTATTGAAGTCTATGTGTTGAACAGCAATTCGGAGTGGGAGAAGGTAACAGGTTATTCTGCGAGCGGCTACAAAGCAGATCAGGCAGGTGCTCAGACAGTCAAAATCAGATACGGTGAATACGCTGTCAACTCGACTGTGTGCGTTTCAAGTCAATCCGAGCAGTACATCAATTTCAGCGATTCGGGACTTTTTGAAAAGCTTATTGATTCCGGAGCGGATAAAAACGGTGACAGAATGATCTCTGTTACTGAAATGGGAAGCTTAAACGGAGCTTTTGACTTTGACGGAGTAAGTGACGTATCGGGTTTCGAATACGCAGGACCGGAATTGAAGCTTTCGGGCGATGGCTGGACTGCACCGGTAAAAGATGTTTTTGCCTTGCAGAGCTATCGTAGCATGGAAATGCTTGAAAATGCAAGAAGAAACATTGATATTTACAGCAGAATTGCTATGAAGGATTACAGAGAGGATATAAGCTATTCTTCCTCTGATCCCGAAATTGCCAAGGTGTCAAAAGAAAAGTACAAAGATGTTATTTGTACAGGTAAATCGGGAGTTGCCACTATAACCGCTTTTTGCGCGGGCTTGTCAAAAAGCTTTGAGGTAACCGTCGTATCTGCCGACAAGCCGATGGGTGAGAAAACGAATAACATTCCCGAATTGCTTACAAATAATTCATATAATGCCGACGGCAAATTCTATACCGACAAGCAGATGATCAAATTCAATTCAAAGGTTATTATGAACACCTCTACTCCTGCAAGAAACCCCGATTTCGGTACATATTATCTTACGGAGGACGGCAATCTTTGGACTATTGCGGGCAAATCGAGCGTTCCTAAAAAAATCGGCACGGGCTTTGTAAAGATTACCCCAAACAATGAAATTTCCGTTTCGGGTCTTGCACTTGATAATAAAGGTAACTGTTGGGAGCTTAACGATTTTAAGTTGGTTGCAAAAAATGTTAAAGATATTAACGGTATGTGCTACCTGACAAAAGATAATGAACTCTATCGCTGTTATGATTCTATTTCTTATCAGGTAGGGGACGATTTATTTAAAAACGTTTTGGTCTCGTCCGATGTAATATCAATTGTGAAGACAAGAACATACGGTGAATGTATCTACAATAAAAAAGACGGCACATATTACGTCAACACAGGTATCTATTATTCTTTTCCCATGGATGATTATAAGCCGATAAAGATTTGCAGCGGCAAATTTGCAAAGGATGTTTTGTCTTATTATTCAAGCTATTTTTATATTGATGAAAACAGCGTCCTATGGGAGATTACTTCGGAAGGTACAACCGAAAAAGTCGCAGATAATATTGAGCGTTTTAATTTAGAGCTTGGCGGCTTCCTCAGTAAAAACGGAAGTCTGTATATGCTCGGTAATGTGACTCGCAGCAACGGAAAGTATGATTTGGGCTCTCCCGTATTGACGAATGTAAAGAAAAACGGCGACATCTGCTATCTTGACAAAGATAACAACTTATATGCTTCAACATACGGAGCTATTTATACTCTGTGCTGGGGAATCAGAGAAGGGGAAAACCCTGTAAAAATTATGACAAATGTTGTTGACTTTACAGAGTGCCACAACTATGTACTTTTCACAAGAGCCGACGGCTCGGTTTGGACTTGGAAAATGAAAAGAAATGAGGATTATTACGAAAAAATTCTCGAAGCTTCTTCCGCCGGGGATAAAATACTAACAGACGCCAAGACGGGTATTAAAATTGAATTCAAAAATCGGCCCGACAAAAAATTAAAGCTTGAAGTCAGTGAAGTAAATGACGTAAATTCACTCAAGCTTGTAAACATGAGCTTCGGCGAAGTCAAAGCTAAGATGTTTGATGTTTCAATTAAGAAGGGTAATGCTGCGGTTCAGCCTGACGGTTCGGTGACCGTAAGTATTCCGGTTCCCGATAATTTTGACCGCTTTGCTATCAGTGTATGCAGCCTTGACACGAGCGACGGAACAGCCGTCAAAGTTGACGCCACTGTATTTGCCGGATATGCAACGTTTAAAACAAACCGCCTCGGCAGATTTGCAATTGTTCAAAACAGCAATGCAACAATCGGCGATGTCAATGCCGACGGAGTTATCAATTCAGTCGACGCATTGCGCGTCTTGCAACATTCGGTCAATGTTATTCAGCTTCAGGGCAGAGCCGCTAAGCGTGCGGATGTCAACAAAGATGAAAAAATCAATCCGGTTGATGCATTGGATATACTCAGATATTCGGTCGGAATGATTAAGGATTTCAGCTAAACTAAATAATAAAAAAACGCGGCACGGTGAGAAAATCATCGTGCCGCATCAGCAAAAACGGGTTGAATGTAAGCCTTTATACATTCAACCCGTTTGTTTATTTAACCTTTTTCATCGACTTTGTGAAGTTCAGGAGAATTATCATCAGAATCGGGAATGCGATACAGAAAATAAGGCCGAATTTCAAAGGATCCATAGTTATCGACGGGCTTGCCTGAGCCGCGTCGGAAAGGATTCCCGTTATCCACGGGCCGAACGCACAGCCGAAGTCGCCGAACATTGCAAGCATGGCGAACATTGCCGTGCCGCCCTTTGGAAAGGCTTTTGCGGAAAGGCTGAATATTCCCGGCCACATTGTTGAAGCGGAAAGACCGCAAAGTCCGCAGCCTACCAGAGAAACAAGCGGAATCGGAACAAGCGAGGTCATAAGGTAGCTGATTATGCAAAGACCTGCGCAAAGGCTGAGAACTCGTCGAAGATTAAGCCTGTCGCCGAACGAGCCGTAAAGAACTCTGCCCGAACCCATGAGCACGGCAAACAGGCACGGACCGAGAAGGTCACCTGTAAATTTGCTGACACCGAGACTTTTTTCGGCAAAGGCGGATGCCCATTGAGCCATCGCAATTTCGCTTGCGCCGGCGCAGAGCATGAGCAATGCACAGATTATAAAGGTAGGTTCTCTGAAAAGCTCGTGGATTTTCATTTCGCTCTCGCCCTCCGGAACAGGAGGAACGATGGGAACCCTCATAAAGGCAAATAAATTGAAAAACGGTATAACCGCCCAGAGCATAGGCATGTATATCCAGTTTTCCGTGCCGATCAATTTGATTGAAAATGTTGTAATAAGTACAACCGAAGCCTGTCCCCAGCAATAGAAGGAATGTAGAAAAGCCATTTCTCCGGATTTATTGCTGAGAGGTAAGCCCTCAATTATGGGGCTGATGAGCACCTCGATAAGTCCCGAACCGATTGCATATATGATTATCGGGATTACCAATCCGATGAAGTGGTTGTTAAACGCCCTCGGAAGAATACCGAGAAGGATAAGTCCCGCACAGGCAAAAGCGTGTGCACAAACAATTGATATTCGATATCCGACTTTTTCGATGACTTTTACGGAAGCAAAGTCAATAAAAATCTGTGATACAAAGTTAATAAGAATAAGCCAGCTTATTTGTGAATAGTTCAGTCCGAATTCGTCCTGAAAAATAACGTAAAAAAGTGACGCTAAGTTGTTGATTATCGCCTGAACAAAGTATCCCGCATAACAGGCGATTTTGGTTGAAGTGTATTTGCTGTTAGATGTTGTCATTTTCGATAAGGTCCTCATTTTCTGTGTTGTTGTCCTTCCAGTACCACCAGCGGAGTTTTTTCTCATCCGGTTTCGGTGTATTGGCAAAATAAACGGCTGTTCTCATTTCATAGAGAATAACCTTATCGGCAACATCGCCGCTCTCGACGCAGTAGTCGAGATAGAAATTATCTCCCTCTTTTCCGACAAGCTGAGATGTTTCGGTGATTTCGAGAATGTTGAATGCATTCTTTGCTTCGTCGCTGAGAAACTTAAGTTCGTCAATTTTGAAGTTCTTCGGCGTTTTGTCTTTTTTTCTGAAAAACATTTTTTATTACCTCCGTAGATGTATTTTAGCATAATTGTAAATATAAGTAAAGAGTTGAAATCAAAATAAAAATATGGTATTATTATAACAGCTTTTTGATTCAGAGGATGAAATAAATGAAGGTTGCACAGGACTTTTTGAATACGCATGACTTTGTCATTGTCGATATCGAAACAACGGGCTTGAACTGTAAAACGGACGAGATAATTGAAATCTCGGCAGTCAGGGTGGAAAACGATAGTGTTACGGACGAGTTCTCAAATTTAGTTCATACAGACAAGAGGATAAGCTCTTTTATTTATGACCTGACGGGAATAAACAATGCCATGCTCGAAAACGCCGACGATATTTCAACGGTGCTTTGCAGACTGTTCGATTTTGTCGGTGATATGCCGATCGTCGGACACAATATCGGCTTTGATATGCGTTTTATTTCGTGGAATTCGGCGTTACTTTTCGGCGAAAAGCCATGCAACAAGACCCTTGATTCATTGCTCTTTTCAAAAGAAATCCTTCCCGAGCTGAGAAACCATAAGCTGTCTTTTTTGAAGGAACGCTTTGGAATAAGCGGAGGTTCCCACCGTGCGCTTGACGATTGCAGAACGACATTTGAGCTGGTTGAGATACTCAAGAAAAAGGCGGAATGTTCGGTTTGATTCTTGATTAAAAGAAGAAATTTTCCAAGGCTTTTTGTCGGCACAATTTATTAGATTTAAGTTTTTATCTTTCTTTATTCCTTCTATTACACGGCTCGAAGAGCAGGAGCGGATAGAGAAAATGACATACGGTTAAGCAGGGGGTTTTTAAAAACTGCAACAAATATACAACTTTATTGATGAAAACACTTTACAAAACCGATTTCGGGTGGTATAATACTAACGTTGTGTTTCCGCTTTCTCGGATTACGGGTCTTACCGCAATGCGGTGTTCACCTGCCGTAACCTGGGAGGTCGGCGCAAAATATTATTTTAATGAGGTGAAAATTATGACACAGGCAGAGAAGCAGGCTATCATGGCCGAGTACGCTCTTCACGAGGGTGACACAGGTTCACCGGAGGTTCAGATCGCTGTTCTTACAAAGAGAATCAACGACCTTACAGAGCATCTTAAAACTCACAAGAAGGATCATCACTCAAGAAGAGGTCTTCTTAAGATGGTTGGTCACAGACGTAACCTTCTTGCTTACTTGCAGAAAGTTGATATCGAGAGATATCGTGCTATCATTGCAAGACTCGGTATTCGTAAATAATTTCGGCATTATGAGGCAGACAGCATTCTTTTACTGTCTGCCTCTGTGTCGATATTTAAAAAGTATCTATTTGTCGGGTAGCTCATCGGTTTTAGCAGTGAATCGGCAGCTTGAAACTCAAACTGCGGATTTATTGCTAAATCCTTGCCCGACGTAGAAATAAAATTTTTACAGAGAGGTATTAAAAATGTTTTTCAAGGATTTCAGAAAATTTGAAACAACTCTTGCAGGACGTCCGCTCGTAGTCGAGACCGGTAAAATGGCTCAGCTTGCAGGCGGCTCATGTCTTATCCGTTACGGCGAGACTGAGGTTCTTTGCACAGCCACAATGGCAGACAAGCCCAGAGAGGGTGTTGATTTCTTCCCTCTTTCGGTTGATTTTGAGGAGAAGCTTTATTCAGTAGGCCGTATTCCCGGTTCCTTCCAGCGCCGTGAGGGCAAGGCTTCCGAGAAGGCAACGCTTGCTTCCCGTGTTATCGACCGTCCGATCCGTCCGCTTTTCCCGAAGGATATGCGTAACGATGTCGGCGTTGTTGCAACGGTTATGTCCGTTGACCCCGATTGTTCACCCGAGATTACCGCTATGATCGGTGTTTCGGTTGCTATTTCGATTTCGGCTATTCCATGGGACGGCCCGATTTCAGGCGTTTCCGTAGGTCTTATTGACGGTGAGTACGTAATCAACCCGACCGAGGAGCAGAGAAAGGTTTCTCAGATGGCAGTTACGGTTGCTTCTACCAAGGATCTTGTTGCTATGATCGAGGCAGGCGCAAACGAGGTATCCAATGAGGATATGTTCGACGGAATCATGTATGCTCACAAGGTTAACCAGGAGATCGTTAAGTTCATCGAGGATATCCGTGCCGAGGTTGGCAAGGAGAAGATCGACTTCCCGTCAAACGATCCGTCTCCCGAGATGTTTGAGGCTATCAAGGAGTTTGCCATTGACGACGTTAAGGTTGCTCTTGATACAGACGATAAGAGAATCCGTGATGAGGCTCTTCGTCCGATCTACGCCGCTGTTCACGAGAAGTTCGACGAGGTTTATCCCGACGATATCGCAAAGATCGACGATTGTATGTATAAGCTTCAGAAGTTCATCGTTCGCCGCTGGCTTCTTGATGAGGGCAAGCGTGTTGACGGACGTGGAATCGACGAGATTCGTCCGCTTAACGCAGAGGTTGACCTCCTCAGCCGTGTTCACGGTTCAGGTATGTTCACTCGCGGTCAGACTCAGTGTCTTTCAATCACAACGCTCGGACCTATGAGCGATGTTCAGATGCTCGACGGTATCGACAACGAGACCGAAAAGAGATATATCCACCACTACAACTTCCCGTCATACTCAGTCGGCGAGACTCGCCCGAGCAGAGGACCGGGACGTCGTGAAATCGGTCACGGTGCACTCGCAGAGAGAGCACTTCTTCCGGTTATTCCTTCGGTTGAGGAGTTCCCGTACTGTATTCGTGTCGTTTCCGAGGTTCTTTCCTCAAACGGTTCAACCTCGCAGGGCTCAATCTGCGGTTCAACTCTTTCACTTATGGCAGCCGGTGTGCCGATTAAGGCTCCCGTTGCAGGTATCTCCTGCGGACTTATCACCGAGGGCGACCGCTTCATGACAATGGTTGATATTCAGGGTCTTGAGGATTTCTTCGGCGATATGGACTTCAAGGTTGCAGGTACAAAGAAGGGTATCACAGCTATTCAGATGGACCTCAAGGTTCACGGACTTACTCCGGAAATCATCAAGGAAGCCCTTGAAAAGACATACAAGGCTCGTTGCTATATTCTTGACGAGATTATGCTTCCGGTTATCCCCGAGCCGAGAAAAGAGCTTTCAAAGTATGCTCCGAAGATGCTTTCAACCAAGGTTCCCGTTGACAAGATTGCCGAGGTTATCGGTAAGCAGGGTAAGATTATCCAGAAGATTTGCGCGGAGTGCGATTGTAAGGTTGATGTTGAGGAGGACGGCAGCGTATTTGTTTGCTCTCAGGATATTGAGAACGCAAAGCGTGCTATCTTCATGATCGAGACTATCGCCAATGATCCCGAGGTCGGCGCAATTTACAAGGGTGTTGTAACAAGAATTATGGACTTCGGCGCATTCGTTGAAATTGCACCGGGCAAGGAAGGCCTTGTTCATATCAGCCATCTTGATGTCAAGAGAGTTGACAAGGTAACAGACGTTGTTAATGTTGGCGACGAGGTTATCGTTAAGGTTCGTGAGATTGACGACCAGGGAAGAATCAATCTTTCACGCCGTGAGGCTCTTATCGAGGTAGAGGGTCTTGTTCCCGAGAACGAGATTTCCGACGCTCCGAAACGTCCGTCAGGTGACCGCCGCAGAGGTGGCTTTAGAGGCGGAAAAAGAGAGCGCAAATAATCAATAAGCAATAATTGAGGCTGTATCATGGCTCATCTTGAGCTATGGTGCAGTCTTTTTTTGTCAGTAAAATGACGTGGGCTTCTTTTCGTGGAGCGACAGAAGCTGAGGACGTGGTCGCAAGATAGAAGTAACGAGCACGATTCGTAGGGGACGATGTGTGCTTGACCCAAGGTCAGCTTATCATTTATTCTGCACTGAAAGCGATTATATTAAACTTTTTTGGTGCGATGTTTGGGCATCGCACCCTACAATAAGTATGGAAATCGACACTTCATAGAGAACGATAGGAGCACAATTCGTAGGGGTCGATGCCCACATCGACCCAAGGTAAGAAAAAGCTGGTTCTTTCATAACAGTAAAATATGTAACGTGATTTTTTTGCACAAAGCATAAAAAATACTGGATTTTATTTGAAATTAGTGCTATAATATTCTTGCTAAACATAATTTCATATTTTTACCACTTGTATGGTTTGCGAATTATCCTTTCGGATAAAAATGCAAGCTCTTTTTCTGCATACCATGTGAGTGGATAACGGAATTATGTTTAGCGACAGTTGAGCTATGCGTTTTTTGTGCGTGGCTTCGGCTGCGCACTTTTTATTTTATGGGGGAATTATAAAATGAGCTTTTCAGAAAACTTTAAGAAAGCAAGAAGGAACAGCGGACTTTCACAGCAGCAGCTTGCCGATTTGCTTGGCATGAATCGATCTTCAATTTCAAAATACGAAAATGATATCGGATTACCTCACGCAAAAAAACTACAAAAAATATGTGAGATTTTCGGTGTTACAATAGACAGCCTGCTCAAATAACGGGAAATAAAGCAGAGCTTTCACAGTATGAAAAGAAAAAAATTCGTTTTTTCGATTTAAGCATTGATTTTTGTGCCGATTTGTGATAACTTTGTTTTATACAATTTATAAACTTTGTCCGGAGGGTTTGAAATGAAAAAGTTTATGAAAAAATCCGTTACAATATTACTTGCCTGTATCATGGCTTTCAGCGCAGTGACGTGTTTCGCCGCTGACGGGAAACAGTATTATGACTATGGTACATACGTCCTTTTGGGCGACAGCGTTGCCAGCGGACACAATGATCTTGTTTACGTTGATTCGGAATTTAAGCGTGTTGAGGATTCCTACGGCGCATATGTTGCCGATGAGCTTGGGGTAGAGTACATTCCCATGGCTTGTCCGGGCACAAGAACGATTGATATGCGTTATATGCTTGAGGACGATTATCCGGCGGACGATTATCTTTTTCATGATGCTCACGATGTTGAGGTTATGAAAGCAAGAATCCCCGAATATCGCAAGGCGATTTCCGAAGCGGGACTTATCACTCTCGGCGTAGGCGGCAACGATTTCGGCACTTTTCTTACGTGGGTTATTGCCGATGAGCTTGAAAAAAATGACTCGTGCGCAGAATATGTTAAAGCCTTGAGAGATCTCATGGAGCAGGGCGGAGCCGATGACGATATACTTGCCAAACTTGATAAAGCAATTGAGCTTGCAAAGGTTATGGGAGCGATGCCAGAGCTTATGCAGGTCCTGCCGAAGGCAATAAAATACGGTATAGAGAATTTTTCTAAAAACTGGAATATAGTTATTGAGGATATTCTTGCTCTCAATCCGGATGTTAAGCTTCTTGTTATCGGCATGTTTGATAACGGCGTTAAAAACGAAGAGGACGCCGCCGCAAGCATGGCAGGTACAACGATTCCGAGTATCGGTCAGATTGTTGTTGACGCAGCGAACACTCCGATGAAGGAGGGCGCAAGGAAATACGGCTACACCTTCGTTGACACGACAGGTACGGTTTGTGACACCTACCATCCGAAAAAGGAAGGATACAGACATATTGCCGACAGAATTCTTGAGGCACTTCCCGACGCAAGATTCCCGTACACAGATGTTGCGAAGGATTCGGAATACTACAGCGATGTTGAGTTTATGTACACTCACGGCTATATGAACGGACTTACCGATACGGAATTCGGCCCTGATGAAGCTTTCACAAAGGCTGCACTTGCACAGGCACTTTATAATATCGCAGGAACACCTGAGGTTGACACCGGGAATGTAGCCTTCTCGGATATTGACAGCTCCGACCCGACATTCAATGCGGCAACTTGGGCAACGAGTAACGGAGTGCTGAGCGCGAAGAACGGCAAATTCGCTCCCGACAGCGGGATAACTGTATTTAATTTTGTATTGAGCCTCGTCAAGCTTTCGTATGCAGGTAATTTTGTACTTGCCAAGGTAATAAAAACAATGGTTTTGGCATTCAATATTATCAAGGATTTCGGTTTTGCAAGCTTCAATACAACGCTCTCCAGAGCGCAGGCGGCACATCTGCTTGTCGATTATTGCGGAATATAATTGAATAATTATAAAAAGCTGTGACAGTTTTTTGTCGCAGCTTTTAAAATGAGTAACACAAAAACCGCTGTTCGGGATATTTCCTAAACAGCGGTTTGTTATTGTTAAATTATCTTTTAACCCTGTGCGTAAGCGCCGACCTGCATCATGAAGTCGCCGATCTGTGCGCCGAACTCGGGAGCACCGTCCATGATGAGCTTGCCGTGCTTTGTGGATTCAAGCATATCGTCCGTTGAAAGGAGGATACCGAATGCACTCTCAAGGCAATCAAATCTCATGGTGAAGAAAGGCATAGCTCTCTTGTATGTGCCGCGGCCTGCTCTGGTCTTGCCGGCCTTAACACGAAGGAAAGCGTTGACCTCGGGATGTCCGTCAACCGCCCATGCATAAACACGGTCGGGGCTCTTCTTTGCCCAATCATGAACAGCTTCGTGTCCGTTCTTGTTGAGCTGGCTGATGCCCGATGAAAGGAGATAGAAGAAGCACTTGCAGGCGAGAACCTGTGTTGCCTCGTCCTCCGGGCAAGCTTTGATGTTAAGAAGCGATGACATCTTGAGAAGAACAGCCATAAACGCTGCAAACTCAACGGGCTTTTTAAGAACACCCTTCATCTTCGGGAGGGTTGCCGGAGCAATCTTGCCCTTGAAGAAAGCATTCATAGCTTCCATTGACTTGAACTCAAGCTCAATATGAGCGTTTGTAGCAACTTTATCCGCACAAACTTTCCATTCACCGTTGTTGACTGTAAAGTGCGTTGCATACTTGCCGCAGGGGGCATCGGGATCCAAACAACTGACCTGATAGATGCAGTGAATATGCTCGAATTTTTTAGCGAGCTTCGGATCGTCGTTAGCAATGACTTTGAGCAACGGCAATGCAGAGTTAAGGAAGATTTTATTGGTTAACAATACATCATTTGCCATTATCAATCATTCCTTTCGGTATTATACATCGTCGTCCCAGTTATCGTCTTCCTCGAAGTCCTTATTCATAGCCTCACGAACAGCGGCAATGATACCGTTGCAGTCGATGCCGAGCATTGACATGATGTCCTCATGGAGACCGATGGGAGCGAACTTATCCTGGAGACCGAGACGGGTGAATGCACAGCCCTTGCCTGCTTCAGCCATAACCTCGGCAACAGCGCCGCCGAGACCGCCGAGAACAGTGTGATCCTCAACAGTGATGATACGGCGAGTATCCATAACTGCCTTGAGAACTGCTTCCTTATCAATGGGCTTGATTGTGTGCATATCAAGAACACGAACCTTGAGTCCGTCAGCTTCCTCGAGGAACTTAGCTGCCTGGTAAGCCTGGAATACACAGGAACCGCAAGCGATAACCGTGATATCTGTACCCGGGTTAACCTCGATAGCCTTGCCTACCTCAAACTTATACTCACGGGGATAATCCTTGCCGTAAAGAGTACGGTCGAAACCGCGGTTGATACGGATATAATAAGGACCGAAGTTCTCGTAAGCAGCCTTAACTGCTTCTGCTGTCTCGATACCGTCAGCGGGGCAGATAAGAGTGATGTTCGGCATTGAACGGATAACAGCCATATCGCAGATAGCGTGGTGAGTTGAACCCGCCTGACCGAATGATGTACCCGAATGGGTAGCAATGATCTTTGCGTTAACGTTCTGATAGCAGATATCTGTATGAATCTGATCTGCAGAACGAAGAGATGCGAATGTTGAGAAAGTTGAAACGAAGGGAACAAGTCCGGCCTTAGCCATACCTGCTGCCATACCGAACATATTCTGCTCGGCAATACCTACGTTGAAGAAACGATCCGGAAACTCTTTACCGAATACACCGATCTTTGTAGAACCTGCAAGGTCAGCCGAAAGACCGACGATTTCCTTATGCTCACGACCGAGGTCAACAAGTGTCTGGCCGTAGATTTCCGCTGTTGAAAGCTCTGTGGATTCAAGAGCTGTATATGAAAGTCCGCCTGCCATTATTTTGCCTCCTTTTCTACACGAGCAATACGCTTCTCATAGTGCCTCTTAAGGCTTTCCTTAGCCTCTTTATACTTAGCCTCGTCAACTGCGCCGTAATGCCAGTGGTAATCGTCCTCCATGAAGTCGATACCTTCACCCTTGATGGTGTTGGCAATAATCATAACGGGAGCGTCCGGCTCGCCGAGAGCGTAGTCGATTGCATCTGAAAGCTCCATCATATTGTGACCGTCAATGTCAAATACATGGAAGCCGAATGCACGCCACTTGTCTGCGAAAGGCTCAAGGGGCATAACATCCTCTGTGCGGCCGTCGATCATGCACTTGTTACGGTCAACGAACGAAATAACGTTTGTTGCGTGGAATGCATTGATTGACATAGCTGCTTCCCAGTTTGAACCCTCGTCGCACTCGCCGTCGCCGAGGATACAGTATGTCTTGTAATCCTTGCCGAGAACACGGGCTGCAAGAGCAGTACCGAGAGCGATTGAAAGTCCGTGACCGAGAGAACCTGTTGAAGCGTCAACGCCTACAACCTTGTTGGAGTCAAGATGAATACCCATCTTTGAGTTTGTGAGGTTGAAGGTCTTGAGCTGCTCGGGATCGTTGTAACCGAAGTCACAAAGAACGGGAGCGTAAGCGATTCCCGAATGACCCTTTGAAAGGATGAAACGGTCTCTGTCCTCCCAGTTGGGATCGTCCTTCTTGATGTTGAGGTACTTGTGGTAGAGAATGGTCAACATATCCATAACGCTCATACCGCCGCCGATGTGGCCGCTGCCTGCCCAGTATGTAGTATCAAGGCAGAGGTTACGAAGCTCAAAAGCTTTCTTCTCAAGAGCCAACCATTCCTGTTTGGTCAATGCCATAAGAGTTTTCCTCCCTATTTTTATTCTTTTTTACACGGGCGGCAAGCTCTGCCGCCCGTGATTGATTATCTTATCTGAAACTTAAAAAGCTTCAGGATGATCCTTCTTAACAACCTTGAATGCTTCGTCGGCTACCTCGATAGTATGCTTGATATCGGCATCGGAAAGAGCGTAGTTGATAAAGTGGTTGTGGTGACCTGCGAAGAAAATGCCTCTCTTGACGCACTCTGCGATCCATGCCTGATGGAGCATCATTGTGTCGTCGTTGGCAATTCTGAGGTAGAAGAGTGACGGCTCACCGGAAACAACAAGGTCAAATCCGTTGTTCTTTCCTGCTTCCTTAAGACCGTCAGTGAGCTTCTTGCCCTTTTCCATAAGGATTGACGGGAGGTTGAGCTCTCTCATCTTGGTGATATTTGCGATACCGGCCGCGAAGGGGATAGCGCTCATCCAGTAAGAACCTGTGTAGGACATTCCCGAAACAGCGTCCTTGAGGAAATCCTTACCGCAAAGGCAGGATACGTTCCAGCCGTTGGCGATAGCCTTACAGAAGCAGATCATATCAGCCTCAAAGCCGTAGTAGTGGTCGGAACCTGCAAGGTCAAGACGGAAGCCTGCACGAACGTCGTCGACGATAAGTACGATGCCCTTCTCTGTGCAAAGGTTACGAACCTTCTGCCAGTAGCCGTCTGCCGGAAGCTGGTTGTCAAAATAGTTACCGTGGAGGTAAGGAGTTGAGATGAATGCGGCAATTTCGCCGTCATGCTCGTTAACGAGCTTCTCAAGAGCGTCAAAGTCGTTCCAGTCAACATAGAGGTTGTTGGCAACGTCCTCGGGGAGAATGCCCGGATAGTCGATCTTCTGAACGACTGCGGAAACACCGTGATAGAAGCCGTTAACGAAGATGATCTTCTTTCTGTGGGTTGCGTTACGGGCGGCCATGATAGCAAGGGTCGTAACGTCGTTACCGTTCTTTGCGAAGAAAGCCCAGTCGGCTGTGTTGACTGTGTCAACCATAAGCTCGGCAAGCTCAACCATCTTGTAGGACGGAGAAGTTACGCAGTTGCCGATCTTAGCCTGCTCAAGAGCAGCCTTGTCAACGTCGGGATCGCCGTAACCGAGAATGTTCGGGCCGTATGCGCACATATAGTCGATGAACTTGTTGCCGTCAACATCCCAGAAGTATGTACCCTTAGCCTTCTCGGAGAAGAAGGGCCATGCGCTGACGGGAATGAAGTTACCTTCAGCCGGGCCGAGATGACCGTAAACACCTGAAGGGATTACTTTGATAGCACGATCGAACCACTCATGGCTCTTCTCGTACTGATTTATTTTAAAATTAGCCATTTTTCGTATCCCCCTTATGCAAGATAGAGACCGACTCTGTCAAGAATTCGGTTCATATTATCGAGCATGTTTATCATGCCGTTCATTGTGATGGTACCCTCGCCGATCTTAGCCATGGCGCTTACCTTACCGTTGAAGAGGTCGTTTGCAAGCTGCATTGAACCGAACTCCATGACGGCACGCGGATCCTCGCAAGCCTTCTTGATTGTGACAAGGTGACCGTTCTTGGCGTGGATAGTAGCCTTCGGGCCGCCCTTAATTGACATCATGATGTCGCCGTCAACGATATGCTCAGCGGAGAACTTGCCGATCTCATCGTGGTTACCGATCTGAGAAATTGCAACGGTGATGGTGTAGAACATAAGGGTTGTGCTCATTCTGAAGAATTCCTCATCCTTGAGGTCCTCCTCGCTTGCACGCATGTAGTTCGAAAGCATGTCGGTGAGCTTCGTAAATGTGTTCAAAAGGAACTTTATGTGAAGGAAACCTTTTGAGGGAATAGGTGTAACAGTTCCGTCGATGAGACCGTTAAACTTCTCACATGATGAGAACGGAAGCTTAACATCGCAGTCTGTGCAGCCCTGTTCCATACGGCATCTGCCGTTTTTGAATGTAAGTGTTGCAGACGGGCCGTCCTTAACTTCAAAACCGATGGAAATCGGCTTAATGTCAGCTACAAGGGCGCTTGCCTTCGGGTCAAGCTCGCACAGGTTTTCAAGTGTGCCGAGCACGGCATACATATTGATGTATGCAAGTGTTTTTGCATCTGTCAAGGTGCATTCCTCCTTATCGCTTTTATTCAAAGCATATTTTCCATTACATTGTAACAAATAAAGTTATTAAAGTCAAATGAAATTGACCAAAAAACAACAATTTTTTGTTAATTTATTATGTCTTTTTATTGTTTTTGTTCAATTATTTCCTATAAAAGAATTACAAAAATGTTTTCGCAAGCTGATTTTGGCGTTAAAATAAACAAATATTATCAACAATAAATTATTCCCGAGCTTCATCCTGCTTATTTTCTTCGGTTTCTTGCTCCTCGGCGGTGATTTCGGCATTATCATCGGAAGCGGGCTGCTCATCGGCGGAAACAACAGTATTTTCCTCCTCGGCCGACGTTTTTTCTTCCTCGGCAATGGTTGGTTCCCCGTCAAACTCCGACGGAGCATCGCCGAGAACGATAATGCCGTTTGTCTTTTCTCTGCCGCAGGGCAGAATCACGGGCGAAGCGAGAGAGTAAACGTCCGTGCACATATCCTCAAGTGAGAAAACATGGAGGCCGTAATCGTCAAGCCTGTCAAAGTCGGAAGCCTTGGTGACAATGGGCTTAGAAGACTTATCCTTGGCCTCTCTGAGAATTTCCTTACCCTTGTCGTTCATCGCAAGAACATGAATATACGGCGGTTCGCCCTTGTAATCGTCGGCAACGAAGCCCATGAAAGCGTGAAAGACAATTCGTCTGATTCTTGCGTGTGAGTAACGTTTCGTTTTTGCAAGCTGATAAAGCTCTTCGAGAGAGCTTGCCTTGAGGGCAGCGTCATGAATTCTGTATTCGATTCCCTCGCTGACGTCGGGTGAAAGTCCGATATCCTCGGCGCTGAGCTGGCGCATACAGCAAAGAATACCGAATTCGAGCTTTGAATTGGGGCAGGGGGCGAGGTTGTTTTCCTCTTCACGGTGATAGATATCGGCAACGGATTGCGGAACATACATTTCCCACTCATTACTTCCCGAGAGCATCATCTGACGTATATCCGACGCGCTGGCAAAGTTGTCGCTTCTCATAAGCGAATCGTGAGCGGCGCCTACACGCTTTATCGTCATCGGAATCATGTTTGAACCGAGCTTGTCCATTGCCTGAAGATATTCAATGCCGAGGGTGTTGTTCGGCTCCTCGAGAATGTCAAAAAAACGGTTGCCGCAGACTGCTTTAAGAGCCTCCGAACGTGCCGAGGCAAAGCTAAGGCCGTATTCAAGATTTTCTTTCAGACGTTCGGCTACTGCTTCGCTGTTGATTGCGTTCTTACATTCTATAAGCTCGTCAATGTTGCCGCATTCGCTGCCGAAGCTGAGCATATCCACGCAGCCGAGGCTGTTGAGCAGTGAGACTCCGCCGTAAGCAAAGCGCTGAGCAAAGGATGTGCTCCAAAGCGTCGGCAGTTCTATAACGAGATCGACGCCGTTTTTGACAGCCATTTCCGCTCTCGCCCATTTTGAGATGAGAGCCGTTTCACCTCGCTGAACATAGTTCGAACTCATAACGGCGACGACATGTGTCCATTCGCCGAGCTCCTTGCTCTTTTCGATTTGATAAGCATGACCGTTGTGGAAGGGGTTGTATTCCGCAACAATTCCTCCGATTTTCATAAAATTCCTCCATAAAAACATATATTGTATAAAAAATGCGAAAAAACTCAATCTTTGTCTTGAAAAAACAAAGTCACAGTAATATAATATAACAGAAATCTTTTTGATACAATATCTTGGAGGGAAAAATTTTGAAGATTCTCGTTGTTAATGCAGGAAGCTCATCACTCAAGTATCAGCTTATTGATATGGAAAACGAGTCCGTTCTTGCAAAAGGAAACTGCGAACAGATCGGAACCGAAAGCACATTTACGCATAAGGTGCCGTCAGACGAAACCAAAAACATCAAGGCTTTGCCTATGGAGATGCAGGATCATGCCGCAGCTCTTAAGATTGTTCTTGACACTCTTGTTGACGCCGAGCACGGCGTTATCGGCTCGGTTAAAGAGATTGATGCGGTAGGTCACCGTGTTCTTCACGGCGGCGAAAAGTTCAGCGGCTCGGTTCTCGTAGACGATAAGGTTGAGGAGGCTATCAAGGAGTGCTTCGACCTCGGACCTCTTCATAACCCGGCAAACCTTACGGGTATCAAGGCATGTCAGAAAATCATGCCCGGCGTTCCTCAGGTAGCCGTGTTCGATACAGGCTTCCATCAGACAATGCCCGACTATGCATATATGTATGCTCTTCCGTATGAGTACTATGAGAAGTACGGTATCCGCCGTTACGGCTTCCACGGCACATCACACCGCTTCGTAAGCAAAAAGTGCATTGAGCTTCTCGGCAACCCCGAGCACAGCAAGATCGTAACCTGCCACCTTGGCAACGGTTCTTCAATTTCCGCAGTTGTCGACGGCAAGTGCTTCGATACAACAATGGGCGTAACTCCTCTTGAGGGTATCATGATGGGCACACGCTGCGGCTCTATCGACCCGGCTATTGTTCCGATTATAATGAAAAAAGAGGGTCTCACTCCCGACCAGATGGACACCGTGATGAACAAGAAGTCAGGTATGCTCGGTCTTTGCGGCACAAGCGACAACAGAACTATTGAGTCGAGAGCGAAAGAGGGGGACAAGAGAGCAAAGCTTATCGAGTCCATGCTCTGTCACCAGCTCACCAAGTACATAGGCGGCTATGCTGCGGCAATGGGAGGACTTGATGCTATCGTATTCACAGGCGGTATCGGCGAGAACAACCCGCAGTACAGAGACCGTGTATGTGACAAGCTCAAGTTCATGGGTGTTGAGATCAACTATGAAATCAACGACAAGCTCAAGAGAGGTCCCGAGGGCGAGATCTCAACTCCGAACTCCAAGGTTAAGGTATATGTTATCTGTACCAATGAGGAGCTTATGATCGCAAGAGACACCAAGGAGATCGTCGAAGCTCTTTAATATGAAAATATTGATAGATGCGGACGGCTGTCCCGTTGTTGATCTGACGGTGAGACTCGCTGAAAAATACGGCATTGAGTGCACAATTCTATGCGACACATCGCACGAATTCAACCGTGAGGGAGCGAAAACCGTCGTAGTCGAAAAGGGTGCGGACAGCGTTGATTTCAGAATAGTCAATCTTGTCGGAGAAGGCGATATAGTCGTTACTCAGGATTACGGACTTGCCGCCATGTGCCTTGCGAGAAAGGCGATACCCGTCAGCCAGAACGGAATGGTATATACGGATAAGAATATCGATCAACTTTTGTTCACACGCTATGTTTCCAAGAAGATAAGAAAAGCCGGCGGCAGAATGAAAGGTCCGTCCAAGCGCACTCCCGAACAGGACAAAGCATTTGCAGCGGCTCTCGAAAAGCCCATTCAAGAATAAAATAAAACCTGCCTCAGCGATGGGGCAGGTTGATTTTTTTCGGTCATGCTTTTTTAGGCTTTTTTCTGCTTTTTATAAATCCGATTGCAAGGCTGATAACGAGCATCACCAAACTGACGCTGACCCAGCAGAAGCCCATTGAATAAAGAGGAAGCTTTTGACAGAGCGAGGTGATGAAGCCGAGTGAAAGTCCGGCTTCGTCGCAGGCATAAATAACGCTGATAACACCTGTGCCGCCGATAACGAGCGGATAAACATAACGGTTCTTCTTCCAAAGCCTGTCGCTGAGTCCGAGGATAATGAGCACGATAGCCATTGGGTAGATCGCATTAAGAATCGGAATCGAAATGCTGAGAATTGCCGTCAGACCGAGGTTGCAGACCAAGAAAGAAAAAGCGATGATGATGCAAACCCATTTGCGATAGCTTATCTTTTTGAAAATTACCGAGAAAAACTGCGAAATGGAATTGATGAGGCCGACGCAGGTTGTAAGGCACGCAAGTGTAAAAATAGCGGCGAGGAGAATCGCACCCGGTGCGCCGAAAAGCTGATATACGATACAGCGAAGCGTCCATGCGCCGTTTTCCTGAATAGGATAAACGCCTGAGCTTGCCGCGCCCATGTAGGAGAGCATTATGTAAACAGCGGCAAGAATCGAGCCTGCGATTATACCTGCGAAAACAGTATGGCGAACAAGGTCTTTTTTCTCTTTAAGTCCGAATGTGCCGAGCGTGGTGGCGATTACAAGGCCGAAGTTGAGGGCGGCGATGGTGTCCATTGTCTGATATCCCTCGGAAAAGCCTTTGAAAAATGCGCCTTTTTGATACACTTCCTGAGCCGGAGCGATGTTGACCTCGCCCTTGAATAAAAAGCTTATGAAAAGGAAAACGATAAGAATGAGAAGGCTCGGCGTCAGCACATGGCCGATTCTGTTGACAAGCTTGCCGGGTGTCATGCAAAGCCAAAGAGCAATCAGGAAAAACACAAGCGAATAAACAGCCATCCACAGCTTTACGGACTGTCCCTCGGGGAGGTATGGAGCAACAGCCATTTCAAACGGAACAGATGCCGCCCTCGGTATTCCGAGTCCGGGTCCGATCGAGAGATAAATCAAAACGGTAAAGATAAGCGAAAAATGCTTACCCACATTTTGAGCCAAGCGGTCAAGTCCGTCAAATTCGGCAACAACGATAACACCCAATACCGGGAGAATAACCGCCGTTGCGAGAAAGCCGACCATAGCCGAAACCAAATGATCACCTGCATTTTGACCGAGAAACGGTGGAAAGATAAGGTTACCTGCGCCGAAAAAGAGCGAAAACAGCATGAAGCTTATCAATGTCATTTTTCTTTTTGTTAGTTTCATTTTATCCTATCCTTTAACATTATAATTTATGCAGAAATGTTGTCTCGGGGCATAAAAAAACCGTCCCAAAATCTTTGAGACGAATATAAACTGCACAAAATACCCGTAAAATGCCCTTCAATCAGTGATTATATCATTTTAATATGGGAGTGTCAATAGAATTAGAATGTTAATAAAGAAATTAAGGAAAAAGTATGAATTTCTATTGACAAATGCGTTTGACGGGACTATAATATAGAAAAATTTGAAGGTTGGAGGAAGCTTGATGTTAAACAAGAAAATTAACAATCGATTTTATTATTACCATCACTGCGGCCTTTCTGCCTTTGCAAAAATCGGCTAAAATGATGGCTTTTCGCCGTTGCCGAAAAATAAAAGAGTAGAGATTCCGCATAGAAGATTCGTTGAGAATATGCTATGCGGATTTTTTATTGTCATTATCATCTAAGCGAGGGATATCCAAATGAACAGTTTGCAAAATGCACGAAGAACAATCGAAAAGATCGACGCCGAAATGGCAGAGCTTTTTGAAAAGAGAATGAAGGCGGCTGAGGTCGTTGCGGAGTTCAAAAAAGAAAACGCACTGCCGATTGAGGATAAAAAGCGTGAAGCGGAGCTGACCGCAAAGAACAGCGAGTTTGTTTCATTTGAATATAAGCCCTATTACGAAAGCTTTATACAGAATGTTATGGACGTCTCAAAGAAATATCAGAAGCGGGTGCTTGAGGGCATGAAAATTGCCTACAGCGGAGTTGAAGGCGCATTTGCCCATATCGCCGCGAGGAGAATTTTTAAATGCGGCGAGACCGTTTCCTGCCCCGATTTTGACAGCGCATATAAAGCCGTTGAGGACGGAAACTGCGACTGTGCCGTTCTGCCGATCGAGAACAGCTATGCGGGCGATGTTGACCGTGTGCTCGATCTTGCTTTCCACGGGAATCTCACCGTTTCCGGCATTTACGATATGCCGCTCGGTCAGAGCCTGCTTGCAAAGCCGGGTACGGATATTGACGATATTACCGAGGTAAGAAGCCATCCGCAGGCACTCTCTCAGTGTATGCCTTACCTCAAGCGACACGGCTGGAAGCTAATTCAGGCTGTCAACACCGCCGTTGCCGCCAAGTCGGTAGCCGAGGGCGAAAGAAACGATATTGCCGTCGTTGCTTCAAAGGACACGGCGGAGCTTTACGGATTGAAGATTTTACAGGAGGACATCAACGAGAACAAGAACAACACAACCAGGTTTGCCGTTTTCACAAGAGCCGAATGTAAGGTATCACCAAAGGATGAGCATTTTCTTATAATGTTCACAACGAAAAATGAGCCGGGTTCTCTCGGCGGAGCTATTGCCGTTATCGGCGAATACAGATTCAACCTCAGAAGTCTCAAAAGCAGACCGACGGGCAATGAGAATTGGGAATATTATTTTTACGCCGAGGGCGAGGGTAACATCGACTCCCTCGACGGTCGGAAAATGATACATGATCTTAAAAAGCTTTGCGAGAATGTAAAAATCATCGGAAGCTTCTCGGACGAAAAGGTACTCAGCGAAAGGAGCGCAGAATAATGAGCGTATTGCACATGGAGCTTGGAGCGAACAGCTACGATATAACGGAAGAGCGCGGCGCACTCCAAAGAGCAGGCGAGCTTTTGAAGCTCGACAGAAAGGTTTTGATAGTAACGGATGACGGCGTACCGTTCAGGTATTCCGAGAAAATCGCCTCCTTTTGCAAAGAGCCTTATGTTGTGACACTGCCGCAGGGCGAGCGGAACAAGTGTATGTCAACATATATGCGACTGCTTGAAAAAATGGTCGAAAATAATTTCACAAGAAATGACTGCGTTGTAGCCGTAGGCGGCGGTGTTATGGGCGATCTTGCAGGTTTTGTCGCCGCGTCATACATGAGGGGCGTCGATTTCTACAATGTTCCGACAACGCTCCTTTCTCAGATCGACTCCTCAATCGGCGGCAAGGTTGCGGTTGATTTCGCGGGATACAAAAACCTTGTCGGCGCGTTCTATCAGCCGAAAGCCGTGCTGATTGATCCCGATGTTTTAAGCACGCTCCCGTCAAGACAGCTTGCCTGCGGTATGGCCGAGGCAGTCAAGATGTTTGCAACCTTCAATGCAGAGATGTTCTGCGAGGTCGAGGAAAACTACGACGAAAAAATTGACAGAATAATTATTGAAGCTTTGAAAATCAAAAAGGCTGTAGTCGAGGAGGACGAGAAGGAAAAAGGACTTCGCAAGGTTCTCAATTTCGGCCACACGGTCGGTCATGCGATCGAGAGCATCGAAGAGAGCAACGATTATCCGCTTTTCCACGGCGAATGTGTCGGACTCGGAATGCTTTGCATGAGCAGTCCCGATATTATCAAAAGGCTTCGCCGTATTCTTCACAGGATGGATATTCCGACTTCATGGAGAGGTTACGAAAAGGAGCTTAAAGCAGCTATGCTTCACGATAAAAAGGCAGGCGGCGACACAATAACGGTTATAACCGTTGATAAAATAGGAACTTTTAAAGAAGAAAAAATGACCGTTGATGAAATCGTCGCAAGGTGCAGGGAGGTGCTTTCACTGTCATGAAGAACACATTCGGAAACGCATTGACCGTTACGCTTTTCGGCGAGAGCCACGGAAGCGCAATCGGAGCGGTGATAGACGGAATTGCCCCCGGAATTAAAATCGACACGGATTATATAGAGACGAAAATGGCGCTTCGCAGACCGAGCGGAAAGATTTCCACAGCTCGAAGCGAAAAGGACGGACTTATTTTTGAGAGCGGAGTTTACGACGGTCACACGACGGGCACGCCGATTTGCATTTTGATAAAAAATGCCGATACGCACAGCTCCGATTATTCCGCACTTGCAGGCAAGGCGAGACCCGGCCATGCCGATTTTCCGGCTTTCTGCAAGTATCACGGCTTTGAGGACGCAAGGGGCGGCGGTCATTTCAGCGGCAGAATCACGGCGGCTCTCGTTGCCGCAGGAGCAATCGTTCAGAGTGCACTCAGGCAGAAGGGTATTATAATCGGAACGCATATCAGTCGTTTGGCAGGAATAAATGATAAAAAAATAAATCCGGAAGCTGATGCGGAAAGGCTCGAAAATGCCGAATTTCCTCTTATTGATTCAACACTTGAAGAAAAAATGAAGGATGCGATCATGCAGGCGAGAGCCGAGGGCGACAGCGTAGGGGGAGTGCTCGAAACGGCGGTTGTCGGAATCCCGAAAGGAGTCGGTGAGCCATGGTTTGATACGGTCGAGGGTCTGCTTTCTTATGCACTTTTCTCGGTTCCTGCTGTCAAGGGTGTTGAGTTCGGCGACGGTTTTGCCCTTGCCGATATGAGAGGCAGCGAGTCGAACGACGCTTACAGAATTGACGAAAACGGCAAGGCATATACGCTGACGAACCATAACGGAGGTATCGGCGGCGGAATCACGAACGGACAGCCGATAGTTTTTCGCTGTGCAGTCAAGCCCACTCCGTCAATAGCCAAGAGGCAGGAGACGCTTGATTTTCTCAAGGCCGAAAACACGGAGATTGAAATCAAGGGCAGACATGACCCGTGCATAGTTCACCGTGCGAGAGCGGTCGTTGATGCCGTAACTGCGCTGACCTTGGCGGATATGCTGACCGTCAGATACGGTACGGACTGGCTTGCGAGGTAGAATTATGGAATACGGATGTATAGGAAAAAAACTCGGACACAGCTTTTCGGCGGTTATTCACGCAAAGCTCGGCAATTATGACTACCGTCTTTGCGAGCTGACGGAAACAGAGCTGACCGAGTTTATGACAAAGAAAGATTTTAAGGGTATCAATGTCACAATTCCTTATAAGGAAACGGTTATCCCGTTCCTTGATAATATTGACGAGTCGGCGAAGAAAATCGGCGCAGTTAATACGGTTATAAATAACAACGGTATTCTGACGGGTTACAACACCGATTTTTACGGAATGACCGAGCTTTTAAAAAAAGGCAGTGTCGAGCTTGCAGGCAGGAAAGTTTTTATTCTCGGCACGGGCGGCACCTCAAAGACGGCGAGAGCCGTTGCAAAGAGCCTCGGAGCGAGTGAAATTAACGTTGTTTCAAGAAATCCGGAAAACGGCGAGATATCATACGATGAGATGTACAAAAGGGCGGACGAGGTTGAGGTTATTATCAACACAACGCCGGTCGGAATGTTCCCGAAGCCCGACGCTTTTGCTGTTGAGCCCGAGAAATTTCCGAACCTCAGCGGTGCGGCGGACGCAGTTTACAATCCGCTGACAACGGAATTTATAAGCCGTGCAAGAGCCTGCGGAGCGAACGCCGTCAACGGACTTTATATGCTTGTCGCTCAGGCGGCAAAGGCGGCGGAATTGTTCTTCAATGACAAAACGATGACCGAAAAGACCGATAAGGTTTTCTCGGAGATTTATAAAGAAAAGCTGAATATCGTGCTTATCGGAATGCCTGGAAGCGGCAAAACCACGATAGGAAAAATAGTAGCAAACGCTCTTGGCAGGGAGTTTTGCGACACAGACGGGGAGTTTGTCAAGTCAAACGGAGCTATTGCCGATTATTTTAATTCAAACGGCGAAGCAGCGTTCAGGGATAAGGAAAGCGAGATTGTTTCGGAGTTCGGAGCGAAGAACGGACTTGTTATCGCAACGGGCGGCGGAGCGATACTCAGAGCGGAGAATGTGAAGCATTTAAAGCAAAACGGCATTGTGTTTTTCCTGGACCGTGAGGTTGAAAATATAATTCCGACCTCGGACAGACCGCTCGGAAGTGACCGTGAGGCGATCCGAAAACGCTACGAGGAACGCTATCCGATTTATTGCTCGGCGGCGGATATCAAGGTTGATTCCAACAGAGACGTCAACACCGTTGCCGCCGATATAGAAAAAGCTTTCAATAGCATGGAGGGACAGGCATGAAAATTCTTGTAATCAACGGGCCGAACATCAATATGCTCGGCATCAGAGAACCTGATATTTACGGCAGAGAGACCTATGCCGATCTCCTTGAAAAAATAAAGAATTACGCCGACAAAAAGGGCGTTGAGGTTGATTTCTTTCAATCTAACCATGAGGGCGATATCGTCGATAAGATCCAGCAGTCGTATAATAAAATTGACGGCATAGTAATGAATCCTGCGGCATACACGCACACAAGCGTAGCAATTCCCGATGCACTCAAGGCAGTCGGCATACCGACCGTTGAAGTGCACATTTCGGACGTAGATTCCCGTGAGGATTTCCGACAGATAAGCTACATCAGACCGTGCTGTGCGGCGTGTATAAAGGGAAAGGGTACGGACGGTTACTGCGAAGCAATAGACGTCTTGACGGATCTTTTTCCGTGATACGAATTTTATCCCTCTTGGCATATAAGAATATAGCCTTCGAGGGATAAAATCCGTCTAACGAAAAAATCTCTAGTCAATGAAAAGAGTTATCTTTTTCTGAGATACGATTTTTATCTCTCTCGGCATATAAGAATATTGCCTTCGAGGAACAAAATCCGTCTAACGAAAAAATCTCTCGCCAAGGAAATCAAACGGATTATAACCGCAATACAGCTAAAGCTTTCTTGACATATAATAATATAGTCTGCGAAATCTTTGAACTGTCTTGAAAAAAATCTCTCGTCAATGGTTGATATTCTATTGACAGATTGGTCTGAAAACGATGAGATTTAAGAAATGCTCAATTTGTAGGGGTCGATGCCCACATCGACCCAAGGTAAGAAGAAAATAGGTTGGGCGCCCCTGTAGGGTAGCGAAGCGGCGCGACGGTAGTGAATGAACGTCCGGTGGACGTTCAGAGCCGGAGCGTGACCGAGCCGCAGCGAGACGCTGGCGGCGAAGCCGACTGAGGGGTTTTGCAAAAAGTCTGATGAAATTTTCTTTGAGCGTGGGCTCCTCCCACGGGTGCGCTTTAAAGTCGAACTGTTTTCGGTCTCCGCTTGAATAACCCAAGGTAAGAAAAAACCGCCCATGCTTCTACGCTGAGAGAAGCATTATGGAGATGATATCATGAACATAACAATAAAAAAAGGAACGGCGTCCGGAGACGTTTCGATTCCGTCGTCAAAGAGTGTTGCTCATCGCTTGCTTATCAATGCCGCTCTGGCCGACGGCGAAACTGTAATCAACGGTCTGTCGCTCAATGAGGACATCGGCGCAACGGTTGACTGCCTCAGAACGCTCGGCGCAGGAATTGAATATTCCGAAGGCAGGTGCACGGTTCACGGAATGAACGGCAGGGGAGAGACCCCGCGCAGGCTTTATTGCAGAGAGAGCGGAAGCACGCTTCGGTTTATGATTCCGCTTTGTCTCGACTCGGTGAAAACGGAGCTTTACGGTTCGCCGAGGCTTATCGAAAGACCTCATTCCGTTTACAGTGAAATCTGCAAAAAAAACGGCTTTTTATGGCAGTCGGACGGTGAAAAAATCACCGTTTGCGGCGGCTTGAAGGCAGGGAGATACGAGGTTCCCGGCAACATAAGCAGTCAGTTTATAACGGGTCTGATGCTTGCGCTTCCGACCCTTGAGGGTGACAGCGTAATAAGGCTCACAACCGAGCCGGAAAGCCTTTCGTATATCGACATGACGGTCGCTTCGCTCGCCGCTTTCGGAATCGTTATTGAAAAGAGATCCGAGCGTGAGTGGTTCATAAAAGGCTCGCAAATTCGTCGGAGTCCGGGCGTAATAAACGTTGAAGCGGACGAATCTGGTGCGGCTTTCTTCGGCGCATTGAATTTCATCGGCGGCAATGTGAAGCTCGACAATCTCAATGAAAATTCATGTCAGGGAGACAGGGTGTGGAATTCGCTTTTCCCGATGCTTAAATCGGGCAAGCCTGAGATCTCAATCAAGGACTGCCCCGACCTCGGACCGATACTTATGGCACTTGCCGTCTGTCTTAACGGTGTGACTCTCACCGACACGGCAAGGCTGAAAATCAAGGAGAGCGACAGAGGCAATGCAATGGCTTGTGAGCTTGAAAAGCTCGGCGTCAGGGTCACGGTCTCGGAAAATACGATAACCGTTGACCCGTCCGGTATCCATGCGCCGAATGAAGCTCTTGACGGTCACAACGACCACAGAATAGTAATGTCGCTTGCAGTTCTGCTGACGAGGTTCGGCGGCAGAATCAACGGAGCTCAGGCGGTTTCAAAGAGTATGCCGCAGTTTTTCACAATGCTCAATTCTCTCGGAATAGAAACAGAAGAAGGTTAATATGAAACAGATAAATAACAAAACAAAAATTCTCATAGTCGGTCTCGGACTTATCGGCGGAAGCTATGCTAAGGCGCTGACTAAAAAGGGCTACAAGGTCAGGGCAATTACCCTCGACAGCAGTGACATTGAATATGCAATAGACAAGGGCTTCCTTGAGGACGGTACAACGGCGGTTACAAAGGAGTATCTTGCATGGGCGGACGTGATAGTTTTTTCACTTTATCCGCACACATTTATCGAATGGCTGAAAAAATACGGTTCGATGATTAAAAAAGGAACGCTTTGTACCGACGTAACGGGTGTCAAAAGCTGTATTCTTTCGGATGCACAGGCGCTTATGCCCGAGGGCGTCGAGTTCATTGCGGCTCACCCGATGGCAGGCCGTGAGCGCAGCGGAGTAAGACACAGCGACGAATCGGTTTTTCACGGCGCAAACTACATTGTTGTACCCACCGAGAAAAATTCCGAGGAAGCGATTGAATGCTGCAAAAAGCTCGGCGAGGAGCTTGGCTTTTACCGCATCAGTGTGCTTGATGCAGAATCCCATGACCGAATGATTGCTTTTCTTTCGCAGTTGACCCACTGTATTGCCGTATCGCTGATGTGCACGAACGACACTCCGGGATTTGAGGCTTACACGGGCGACTCGTTCCGTGACCTCACGAGAATCGCCAAAATCAACGGTGAAATGTGGAGTGAGCTTTTTATCAGAAACAAGCGTTTTCTTCTTGATGAGATGGATAATTTCATCAATCAGTTTACAACGCTCAGAAATATGCTTGAAAATGAGGACAAAGACGGTATGTGCGAAATGATGAAAATTTCCACACAGCGCAGAGAGAAATTTGATAAACCCAAAGTAAATGAGTAAATTAAAGCAAAGGATTGATAATTATGAACATGAAATTTTACCATAAGCTGCCGATACCGCAGGACGTAAAAGCGCACTATCCCGTGACCGACAGCATGAAGGCTGTCAAGGCAAAGCGAGACAAAGAAATCAAAGACGTTTTTGAAGGCAAGAGCGACAAGTTTCTGCTTGTGATCGGCCCATGCTCGGCGGACAGGAACGATTCCGTTCTCGACTATATCGGCAGACTGAAAAAGGTCAGCGAACAGGTTGAGGATAAAATCATTATTATACCGAGAATTTACACCAATAAGCCGAGGACAACGGGCGACGGCTACAAGGGTATGCTTCACCAGCCCGACCCGAACTCACACCCCGATATGCTCAAGGGTATTGTTGCGATTCGTCAGCTTCATATGAGCTCGCTCAGGGATTACGGACTTTCCTCTGCCGACGAGATGCTCTATCCCGACAATCACAGATATCTTTCGGATTTGCTTTCATACGTTGCAGTCGGCGCAAGATCTGTTGAAAATCAGCAGCACAGACTCACCGCGAGCGGACTTGACATTCCCGTCGGACTTAAAAATCCGACAGGCGGAGACCTTTCGATCATGATGAACGCAATCACGGCCGGTCATCACAGCCATACGTTTATTTACCGCGGATGGGAGGTTGAGAGCCTCGGCAATCCGCTTTCGCACGCAATTCTCAGGGGCTTCCAGACTACCGACGGACAGAATGTGTCAAACTATCACTATGAGGATCTCGTTAAACTCAATGAGCTTTATCAGAAGTCGGGACTTGAAAATCCTGCCGTAATTGTTGACACGAACCATTCAAATTCAGGCAAAAAGTTCAGAGAACAGCCGAGAATAGCTCTTGACGTTATCCATAGCATGAGGGAAAATCCCGACATCAGAAAGCTTTGCAAGGGTCTAATGATAGAAAGCTACATTGAGGACGGAGCACAGAAAACGGACGGCGACGTTTACGGCCGGTCCATCACCGACCCGTGCCTCGGCTGGGAAAAGACAGAAAAGCTCATCTTTGAGATAGCAGATAAGCTGTAATAAACAAACAGGCAGTGACGAAACTGCACAAGTCCAGTAAAAACGGACAATAGAAAAAACAGACCCCTTATGGTAGAATAAAATAAACTGAACTGCCCCAAATTGTGCAGACAGTATAAAAAGACCCTACTCGATGTAGCAGAATAAAAATTAAGCAACATACTGACTTCGTTTTTCAAGCGGAGTCAGTTTTGTTTTAGTTTGAATACGATAGTTATTGTAGAAGCTGATGTATTCGGATATGAGGAGGCGAGCCTCATCATATCCGGAAAGTTTAACTCTGTGGATACATTCCGTTTTGAGAATTGAAAAGAAATTTTCGGCTAAAGCATTGTCATATGGGTTACCACGCCTTGACATTGACGGCGTTATGCCGTATGATTGTGTTGTCACAAAATAGTCGTGAGAGACATATTGTGCGCCTTGGTCACTGTGGAGCTGCAACTCCGCAGTGACATTTTCTTTTTTCATCGCTTTTTTAATAGTATCAAGCACAAGTTTGACCGTCATATCCTTCGACATTTGATATGCTACAATACTGTTGTCGTAAAGGTCACGAATTACTGACAGATAGCAATTACCCTGCGTTGTCGGTATGTATGATATATCTGTAACCCATTTTTGGTTCGGTCTTTCGGCATTAAACTCTCTGTTAAGCAAGTTAGGATATTTGTGTAAATGCTCAGATACATATTTAAACTTCTTCCTGCGTATTACAGACAATAAGTTGTATTTCTGCATTACACGAAACACTGTTTTAGAATTGCTGTATATTCCTTGCCTTTCAAGCCATATATGTACTCTGCGATAGCCATATGTTCTGTGACTTTCTTCCTGGCATTCTCTTATCTTTTCGGCTAATGGCAAATCTCTGTCAGGTGTATCCATTCGCTTTAAAAAAGCATAATATCCACTTCGAGATACTCCAAAGAATTTGCACATTGAGTTTATGCTATACTTGTCCTTATGCTTAAAGATTACTTGATACTTTATTGATGCCTTCACTTCCTTTCTGTGAGCGAGAGAAAATCCCGCATCAACTCGTTTTCCATTTCTAATCGCTTAATATATCTGTCTTTGCTTGCTATTACATATCGCATTTGTGCAAGCTTGTCCAGCCTTTGTATTGACGGCGGTATCCCATTGTCGCTTTTGCTGGGTCTGCCTTTCTTGTGAATTACTTGTCCTGCTTCTATCATTCTGATTTTTCTGTTTCTTCTTTTGATAAATCCTTTTATTTGTTCTCGACTTAATCCAAATCGGTCTGCTATTTCTCTTGTCGTTACTCCTTTTTTCGCATTTCTAATATTTCATTTTCGTAGTTACTTATGTGTTGATATCTTCTTGGCATAAAAATCCCCTCCTGATGTTTATTTTACATCAAGAGGGGGCTTTTTTCTATTGTCCATTATTTACAGACTTGTTCATTTGAGAGGGGGAACAAATTAAATTCCTTTTTATTTCGGCAAAATACTCATCAATTTCTTTATTTATCCTGTTCATTATCTTGAACCTCCCTATCAAGTATCATGGCAATTCCTTTGGTTATTTCATCGTATTCATTCAAAATTCGGTTTAAATATTCCCGCCTGGAGGGGTCAAGGTGATAATATTTGCGGGTTCTTTTAATGCCGACTGTTTTTGAATAAGTTGACAGATAACCCGATTCTACCAATTTATAGAGAATAAGATATAGAGTACCTTCAAGCATGGTGAAACGACCGCCACTTTTCTCTTTAAAAAGCTGTGTGATCTGATAACCATAAAGATCCTCTTTAGACAGCAGGTAAAGAACCAGTATCTCGGTGCATCATCTTTTGAAACATCAACTGTTCCTTCCTGTTGAAATCAACCGGGAATATGTTTGCTATTGCTTGTTCGGTGGCTTTTTCAGAAGTATCGATATCCCAACCACCTTTTTTATCGTAATTGTATCTTCTGCCATCGAGACCTGTGTTGAATTTGCTTTCGTTTTCTGATATTTAAAAATTGTCCTTTTTATTTAAATTAAGCATAGTGGTAATGATGAAAGTCTTTTTGTGTTTATCATATTCCAATGAAAAATCACCATCATATTTTTGGATGGTCTTTTTTACACTTCTCAATCCAAATCCATGTAGTACTTTATTTTGCTTGGTTGTTATAGGTGTTCTAGTACTATCAAACTTTGGTTGTATGTCGCAACTGTTTGAAATTATGATTATTGAGTAGTTGTTTCTGAAATCAGTTTCCAATACAATGCTTTTTTCTTTTGAGTTTAGTGATGCTTCGATAGCATTATCTAAAAGATTGCCAAGAATGGTCACGGTATCGTGGTATTCTAATCCGGTGAGATTATTATTCTTAACATCAAAGGTGAATTTAATGTTGTGAATATTACATTCGGTGACATATTTATTAATAATAACATCAAGAATTCTGTTTCCACTATGGGAAACACTAATATGCTTTTCCAGGCTTTCAAGCATTTGAGAAACATAAGAATCTATTTCAGGATCTGCATTAAGATCTTTAATTGCTGAAATATGTTTGTGAGCATCATGAGCATATTCTCTTAGGTTATTGTTTTGTTTTTCTAAAATATCATAATATATTATATCAGTTTTAATTTTGTCTTGTTCTTGTTGCAGAAGTAAAAGCTTATTTTCGCGTTGTGTATTTGCTTGGACTAAGAAGAATACAAATAAAGTAGCAAACAATAGTATGGTGCTTACGAAACCAAGAATAATTTGGTTTCTAATTTCTAAATGTTGGTTTATACTTATATACCAAAAACAAATCACGGATATCAAGGTTATTATCGGAAAGATATAAAATGCCGAAGGGATTTTTATATCTTTCTTATCTTTTTGTGTGAACTTCAGCAAAAGCATTGTAAAAAGAAAATATATTATTTTACTTAAAATGACCTCAATAACAAGTAATGGTGTTTCGGATTGATAGTTGGTTAGATACAAGCTTTTGAGAGAAGATATGATGAAAATAACAATGTGCTCTAAAAATGTTGAAATTGCAACTAAAAGTACGGAGTAAAAAACTGCTTTTTTAGGTTTAATCTTAAAAAACAGAACGGAATGTAATATAGTGGCAGCAATCGAGAATGTAACATTTAACCAAGAAGTACTAAGAGCAAATATATTAATTAATGAACCTGTTTCAAAGATTAATGTTCCTGCTATCACAATGAATGGTAATGATTTCTTTTTTTCAGAAATACTGTTAAAAAAGATTGTTGCAATAAGCATTTCGATGAAAAATACAATAACGAAAGCAATCTTAACTAACATCAATTATCGTCTCCTTAAATATGCAAACCAGAATTTATGAAAACTTGATTGCCGTCTGGATGCTATAGGAATTCTCACGCTGTCTTGAATCCATAATTCTGTATATTTGTAGCTTGTTATGTAGTGTAGGTTTACGATGAAAGAAGTATGAACTCTATAAAAAAAAGAGTTTTGAAGAATTTCACACCATTCATCAAATGTTTCTCTGGTAGTATAATTACCATGAGTAGTTACTAAAGTTATTCGTCTGTTTCCTCGCTCAACATATATTACATCATCGACAAGGATTTTCTTTTGTTCATTATTGGCATATACATAGAAGTCAATATAACTTTCATCTATATATTCCATAGCTTTATCTAATCCTGAATATAATCGTTCAGGATTGATTGGTTTTTCAAAGAATCTAAAAGCTCGGAGATCCATAGCATCGTCCTGAAAGTTTTTATAAGAAGTAATAAAGAATATAATAATCTTACTATTGCGTTCTTTTAAAACTTTTGCTAAAGAAATGCCATCTATTTCATCCATTTGGATGTCAAGAAAAGCAAGTTGATATGTAGTGCTATTGTTAATCACCGTCAAAGGATTACAAATTATATCAGTAGAATAATCAACACCTCTTGATGTCATATATGTGTCAAGATGATGTTTTAGTGTATCAGCATATTTTCTTTCATCGTCACAGATTAATATTTTCATAATATCACCCAAAATATTATATCATATAATATAACTAACATCAATTATGAAAATCTGCATATCGACGTAATTTATTTGCAGTTTGATTTAAAAAGTAAAAAAGATACCCAGAATGTACTAGGTATCTTTAATTAGTTGATATGTTGGCTATTTCGTTAATATAACACTCTAAAATTTTAATTAATAGGTCTTGTTTATCTGTAGGCAAAGTTTTAATAAGTGAAGATATTTTGTCGGTTTTTTCGGTAGTGCTTGTTCGTTGGGAAAGATGTATAGATTAAGAAATGTTCATTTATCTAAAGAAGAAGCTTTTAAATAAATTAAGATCCTTTTGAAATGCGAATAATAGTTATTTAAGTCAGTATTTATTAAATGATAAAAACAACAAAGTCTGCATTACGACGCTTTTTCCTTGCAGTTTTGTTGTTTTAGTTGTTTCAGTTATATTTATTAAGTAAAATGATATTGGAAGGCTTATATGATTTTTTGTTTCAGGACTAAGGAGGAGTTTGATATGTTTTATCAATGATTTTAAGAAAAGTTAATTAAAAGTTATGGAGGAAAAGCAATGAAGGTCAATAAAATAACGTCAATTTTTTTAACAATATGTATACTGTTCGGAACAATTCCGCTTTCCTTTTCTGCATCAGCGACGGAAACACTTGAGACTGTGTATTCAGTTGATGCTGTGGCGAATAATTCATTGACCGCCGATACGGAAATTGTAAAGGGTGGAAGATACTGTATAAGCACAGTCATGGAGCTTGAAGCTTTGGCAAAAATCGTTAACGAGGAAAAGAACCGATGTGTGGGAGCAACATTCTATCTCGGCAATGATATTATTATAAATGACGGAGTATTCTCAATGTCGGAAGATGGTGCGGTTCTTTATAACAACAAGCCCGTTGAACAGGCAGAAAATCTCATTGGACTTGAATCTATAGGAACAGGCATGGGCTTTGCCGGATTTTTTGACGGAAACGGTCATACTATCAGCGGTTTATATTCAAACGGTCTTTTTAATAAATGCTCATCGGCACGTATCTCTAATCTGAAAATTATAAATTCATATGTAACATCAAGCGGAATTCTCGGTTCAAGCTTTAGCAGCAGTTGCAGAATAAATAAATGCTATGTTGAAGGAATCGTTTGCAGTGATGCGAGAGAAGTCGGTCTGTTTGCCGGAAGTCTTACAGGTGCAAAAATTCGAGACTGTTTTGCAAAAGGTTATGTTAAAGGTAATGCCAATGTCGGCGGACTTGCCGGACGTATGATTAACTGTGAAGCAGAGGAAGTGCTTTGCGATGTGCAGGTTGTGGCAAACAGTACTGCCGGCGGTTTTGCGGGAGTGGTATTAAAGGACAACACTGTTTTTGAGCGTTGTGCTGCAATCGGTTCGGTTGATTGTAAAGATGACAAAGTGGGTCAGTTTGCTTCATCAATAGAGCTGTTTTGTTTTGATGATGGATATAATGTTACAAAAACCTTGAATATCTGCTATGCAGCGGTTAAGACAAAACACGAAGCCGGTTTTTGGTACAGTTTTACCGGTGACACCGAGGGCGTAAATCAGTGTTACTATATGAGCGAGAAACAAGGTGAAAACGGTTTCAAAACTTTCACCGAGGCTCAGATGAAGTCGACGGATTTTGTTGATGTGCTGAATGCCGATCTTATCAAGCAGTGCAAAGAAAATAATATTTACTGGGGCTATTACGGCGTGTATTTTGTCGGTAACGACGGAGGATTTCCTATTCCGTATGGAGTTCATAGTTTTAGTATCGGCATGCATGGTCATAGCTTCGGCGACTGGGAGATATACTGCCCGACGGGCGAGAGCAGAGCCTGTTCGTACTATGCCTGCGATAAGATTGAAAGAAGAACGCATTACCACACTTGGGGCAAGTATACCTACAACAACGACGCAGCGAGTGATGCCGACGGCACTAAAACCGCACATTGCACAAAAGATGGCTGTACGGCAACAGATACAATAGCCGATTTTGAGCATTTAAGGTTGAATGTAATTTCATTGTCAGAAACTACGGAGCTTGAAAAAGGAAAACTTTACACTATCAGCAATTATGAGGAGTGGAAGATTTTTTCCGAGATTTGCAAACAGGATACGACAGGCATTGAGTTCGCACTGATTGACGATATCGAATTTGACTCCGGTTATAATATGAAGTCAATTGAAAAATTCAGCGGTGTTTTTGACGGACAGAATAATACGATAAAAGGCGTCGCCGATAACAGCGGCCTAAAGATTGTCAGTATTTTTGCGGAGTGCGACGGTGCGGAAATCAGGAATATAAATCTTTTGGGCGGAAATATATATGACGCTTCTGTTTCGGACGAAGCCACAGGCGGCTTATGTGCCAAAGCGACAAACACGAAGTTCACAAACTGCACGGTCAACAACACGGTCGGCGGTTCAAACCAATATATGGGAGGCCTTGTCGGATATGCCGAGAACTGCGAAATAGTCGGATGCCGTAATCTCGGTATAATTTCTGGATCGGCTCAATATGTCGGAGGATTGGTCGGTAGGGCAGCGAACTGTACGATTTCCGAATGTTATAACAGTGGTAAGGTAAAAGGTGACAATGCAGGCGGATTTGTAGGTAGGCTTGATAAGTGTAAGGTCAGCAATTGCTACAGTATAGGTGAAGTTGACGGCGATACCTACAGCGGAGGCTTTGCAGGTGAGATTTATCCTACAGAAGGAGACAATACTATCAAATGTTGCTATGCGGCAGGTAATGTCACCGGTGAAAATATCGGTCAGTTCTGCGGATACTATTCAATAGATAATATTTTTGCACTTTCAATGTGCTTGTTTGTCGGTAACGATATTTCTCAAGCGGACAGCAGCGGAGCGATTGATTATGCCTATAAAAAATATGTTGAGTCGCTGAGAGATGATGATATCAATTATGAGATATGGACAGGAAAAAGTCTCGGAATTGATGCTGTGGTCAAGGAGGATTTAAAGAAAATATATAACTCATATTATGCGGAGTGTTTCGTCGGCGGCGCAGGCGAGTCTAACGACGGACTTATGCAGCTCAGACGTTTCCATACAGAGCATATATGGGGCGAGTATAAGCTTAAGAATAATCAAATGGTTGCCGAATGCCTTTGCGAGGGCTGTAGATATATAGATTCAAAAGAGCATATTCACAATTTCCAAAACTATATTGTCAATGAAGATAAGCAGACCGAAACGGGCGTTTGCGAATGCGGCGAAACGCATACAAGGCCGCATACCCATGTCTTTGGTGACTACACATATAACAAAGATGCGGATTGTGAGAAGAACGGCACGATGACGGCTGTATGTACAGGCAAGAGTTGCGGGGTGACGGATACCGTAAATGACCCGAATCATAAGGCGACAGGTCATAACTTCAGTGACTGGAAGTCGAACGGTGATGCTAAGCTGTTTGCTAACGGCACAGAAACAAGGTTTTGCCATTGCGGCGCTTCTCAGACAAGGATTGCAGAAAGGTCGGCATTTATAATTGTATTCTTTGATAATATTTATAAGCTTATTAAGGATATGTTTAAATAACTTTATTGTTTTGAGAAATAATTTGTGACCCCGAAAGCAATTATACTGCTAAAACTGCATAGTTAATAATTAAAAGGCTGTGACGAACCGAAAATTCATCACAGCCTGTTTTTATTATAATGTAATCAATATCCGCTGTTGTCGTAGAGGTAGCCCTTTTGTTCAAAGTAATCAATTCTCTCATTGCCGTCTTTAACGGTGAAAACATAGGTGCAGTCGCCTGCATAGTACATATTTTCTTCGCCGAAAAGCTGAGTGAAATAGCGTGTGTTGTCGCACTCGCTTGTCATGGCAATATAGCGGCACTGCGGAATTAGAAGCTTCTCCGCCTTGACGTTGTTATAAATATTCCTGTCGTCATTTATGAGATGATGAGCGCACTGAAGATATTTGCAGGAAAGCGAGTTTTTGCCGTAAAGCGCAAGCAGAGCTTCACCGTTTGTTTCCTCCGCATCGCCGAGAAAAATGACGGAACAATCGTCAAATATGATTTGGAAAACCGTAGATGTTTCGTTAACGCTTCTGTAGACGTCGTTGCCGCTTGCACGGGTGGAGCGGGGGAGTATATCCTCGTGAGTTGAGAGAACCTCGATTCTTGCATCGGGGAAACGAACCGTCTGACCCGTGTGGAGCTTGAGAAATTTAGCGTTCGGAGCGTATTTCTTGATTCTGCTTCTAAGCTTGTTTGCACACGGGATTCCGTATTCAAGCAAGGTCTTTGACGGGAAGTTGAACATCACACGCTCAACGTCGAGAACATCCTTTTCACGCTTGAGAAGCTTGATGAAAAAGTCCATATGGTCGTCGTGATTGTGGGTGCAAAGGTAAGCCGAAACACGGATTTTTTCGCCTCTTTTTTTACCTGTAAGATCCTCAAGGCGGCGCATGAATTCATCACATGCTTCCTCCGTGCACTGCTCAATCTCGCCGCCGTCAATGATGATAACGGAATTGTCACGCATTCTCATTGCGTAAAGCATGCCGCAGTCACAACTGTAAAAGCGAATCATCTTGCCGTAACGCAGAGAGAACTGCATAAGCGCCGTATCGCCTCGAACGTCGTCCGACATATCGTTTATCTCGGAAATGGGAGAGCTTGCATTATCAAAAATAATTCTCGCAAGCATTGTTTCGGCAGTGTAGTATGTATAAATAATTCTGTCACCGTCGGAAAACTCGGCAAAAATATTGCCGTTGAATTCACGGTGAAATGTCTCTTTACGTCCTGTTCCCACAAGTGAAGCAAGAAAATCACGGTACATTTTAGATGTTACATCGCCGAGAACGAGCATATATGAGTCGTCCTCACCGCCGTTTGTTTCGTCATCAATCGCAAGACCTGCGCCGCAGTTTATTGGTTCGCCCAAGACCGTTCCAATTGTCGGGACGCCGAGAGCTGTAATAAATTCTTCAAGTGTCATGTCAATTCTCCTTAAATATTTTACTGAAATATTATATATCTTCATGTCACATGGTGTCAATGGTTTTATTGACGATTCGGCTGCGGAAAAATATCAACCAACATTTTTAATTTAGAAAGGTAATGCAAAGCAATGAAAAAAATGAAATTACAAAGCGTTATTTTTGTTTGCAATCAGCTTGTTCTTTGCGGAACAATCGTCCCCGGCTTCGCGTGTCACTTTCGGTAATTGCCAATGTTATAATGAATTCGAATAAGGCGTTTGTCAAAACGATTTCGATATTTTAAGTAAAAAATTCGGTAACATTAAATAGGATTTGACGTTTGCTGCGTTGTTGTTTCACTTGCGTTTGCACTCATTTTTTCGACGGGAAAATCGTAGGAACGAGGGAAGGCGCTGCTTTGACTTCTTTGCTGACGGGAGTTACGGTTAATTTCTTCGCAAAGCATCTTTCAAATCCGCTGAATAGAATTATGGTAAAAAGTGAATAAGATTCAAGGCTGTTGAAAATTGTTGTATTAGAAGATTGTCAACAGCTTTAAAAAAAAGATAGTATTGACTTTATTTGCTTATATGATATAATAAAATAAACTAAAAATACTCATTTTTGGGTGAAATAATTGTGAGTATTGTTAGTTTTTGATTGCGAAAGGGGTAATTGAAATGCGAATTAAAAAATTATTATCAGGTTTATTGGTTATTGCTATGCTTCTGACAGCCGCACCGCTGAGCGGATTTGCCGGATTGAAGCTTGATTTGCCCGGTCTTGGCGTGAGAGCTTCTGCAATTTCGCTGCCGTCAAGCGGAAAATGCGGAGAAAACGCGACCTACACGTTTAATGAGGCTTCGGGCTTGCTAACCATAAGCGGCACAGGTTCGATAGAAAACTCGGCGTTTGAAATGCGAACGGAAATAAGATCCGTTGTTATTGAAGACGGAATTACCGAGATCGGTGATTCAATATTCAACGCCTGCGTTAATATTTTTGAAATCAATATTCCCGACAGCGTGACGAAAATCGGAAAATATATTTTCGACGGTTGCTCGGGACCGTTGAGCATAACGATCCCGTCAAGCGTAACGAGCATCAGCGATAATGCTTTCGGTTCGCAGAAAATTTTTGTCCATAAGGGTTCATATGCTGAGCAATATGCCTCGGAAAACAGCCTCAATTATGTCACCTTGGAGAAAATCCCCGATAATGTGGATTATGTTGAGAACCAGGTAGTCTACTATTTTAATTGGCATATTGACAAAGCAACAGAAACCTTAACCTTTACCCATAAATATAGCGGTCAATCCTTTACCGGTGATGCTCCGTGGCTTCCGTATAAGGAGTATATCAAGCATGTTGTTGTTGACGATATTACAACCTTTATTGATCCCAGATCGTTTGCTTATTGCGACAAGCTTGAGGATGTTTCTTTGCCGTCGAATTTCAAAAAAATTGACAGTGAAGCCTTTTACGGTTGTTCGTCATTGAAAAGTATCAACTTGCCTGTGACTTTAACTGTTATCAATTACGGTGCATTTTACGGATGCAGCGGCTTGACGGATATCGTTGTTCCCGACGGCGTCAGCTTCGGCAGTAAAGTATTTTATAATTGTTCAAATTTAAAAACAGCGGTCCTGCCTCAGGATAAGGACAGTATCTCTTCATATTTGTTCTACGGCTGTTCACAGCTGACAAATATAAGCTTTCCTGCCAATACAAGTATGATCGGCGATTATGCCTTTGCAAACTGTAAAGCCTTTACGGCTCTTTTGCTCCCCGATTCTGTAACTTCAATAGGCAGTCATGCTTTTGACGGCTGTGTAAACGTTAAGGAGCTGACCGTACCGTGCTCGGCAGTGCTGTCTAAGAACGGCTATGCTTTCGGCGGATGTACAAATATCGAAAAAATTACCCTTACTGCGGGCACCGGAACGATGCAGGATTTCGGTCCGCAGGGTCAGAACAAAATTGCAATCTACAACACCACGCCGTGGTACATAAACCGTGAGAATCTTAAAGAGTTAACGATTGCCGACGGCATTACAAATATCGGTGACTATGCATTCTGCGGATTCGATAAAGCGTCACAACTTGTGATTCCTCAGACTGTTACCAAAATCGGCGCTTCGGCATTTGAAAATTGCTCGGAGCTTACAAGCCTTGAAATTCCCGAGGGAGTAACAAGCATCGGCGAAGCCGCATTCAGCGGTTGTTCAAAGCTTGCAAGCGTCAATATTCCGAAAGACATCACAAGAATTGAGGCTTCAACCTTTAACGGCTGTTCGGCTCTGACGGAAATTGTAATTCCGAGCGGTGTCACGAGCATCGGAGCATCTGCCTTCAGCGGCTGCTCGGGAATAAAGCAATTTGCAATTCCGTGCGGAGTTACAAAGATCGAAAATTCCGTTTTCAGCGGATGTTCCTCTTTGTCTTATATCAATATTCATTCAGGCATTGCAAGTATCGGCGCCAACGCTTTCAACGGATGCTCTGACCTTAAGAGCATAGAGCTTCTGTATTATGTCGATTCGATCGGCGCATCGGCATTTGCGGGCTGTTCGGGTCTTGATTCTCTGACTGTTTATAACCGCAAGTGCACTTTCGGTGAGAATTCGGTCGCTCCGAATACGACGGTTTACGGCTTCAGCTATTCAACGGCTGAAACATATGCAAACAGCAACGGAAATAAGTTCGTCTCACTCGATGCAACTCATGTTCATGAGTACGATTACGAATGTGACAGAATATGCAATATCTGCGGATTTGAAAGAGACGTCGACCACGCTTATGATTCGGCGTGTGACGATACCTGCAACTACTGCGGTCAAAAGAGAAAAGCGCCTCATGTTGATGACGATGTAAATTATTACTGTGACGTCTGCGGAGCGTATCTCTTGGATATCGCTATCGGCGAGAAAAAAGAAGTTTACGTCAAAGCAGGGGAGATAGTTTATCTTAAATTCAGCCCGCCATACAGCGGTAATTATGTATTCTATTCAAGAGCAAATGCAGATACGAACGGTACAGTCGGATATATCTGCGACAGCGAAATGAATATCCTGACGAGAGAAGTGGGCGATTGGGAATACTACAATTTCAACATCGACACAATATTGACCAAAGGAAAGGTATACTATCTCGGCGTTCAGTTCTATGATACAAAAGACTCGGGAATAATTCCGGTCAACTTGAGCTTTTATGAGGAGGATCATCTGTCAACTCATATCGAGCACAAGGATTCAACCTGCACCGAGCACGGCTATGATATGGTTGTCTGTGACAATTGCGGTGCGATTGTCAGCAAAACGGAGCTCCCGTTCGCGCATCAATATACCTCTGTTGTAACTCCGTCAACATGCAGTGAGCAAGGCTACACGACTTATACATGCTCGCTTTGCTCATACAGCTATAAGGATAATTACACGGAGGCCCTGAACCACCCGACAAGGTCATGGCATATCGAGAAGAACCCAACGACGAGCGAAGAGGGCTTGATGGTTGAAACCTGCGACATTTGCTCGGCAAAGACAAATGAAATGACGATCCCGAAGCTCCGCCCGGACTTTGTAACGGGTATTGAGCTTACTCCGAACAAAATTGCAATGAACATCGGCGAAACAGCAAACATAACGGCGACCGTTACACCGACAACTGCGGTTGACAAGAGCGTTATTTGGTCAAGCTCCGATAATGATATTGTCAGTGTTGACAGCGGAGTTGTAACAGCCAAAGCATTGGGCGTAGCGGTAATTACGGCTGAGACGACGGACGGAGGCTATAAGGATTTCTGCATTGTTCGTGTAGCAAGTATTGTAGGCACAAACGGCGCAGTTGTTGACAATGAAAACGGTGTGATTTACGGCATTGTCGGCTGTCCCGAAAACATTGACGGATATGTTAAAACGGTTGATTCTTCGCTTTCTGTTCAGTGCATTTCAAAAACGCTCGGTACAGGCTGTGTTGTAAGTGTACTCAACGGCACAAAGAGTGTTGATTCTTATAAGATAGTAATTTTCGGCGACGTTGACGGCGACGGCTGGTATGACGGACGCGATGCAGTTACAGTCTCAATGCTTGCAAACGGAATGCTTAGCCGTGAGCAGGTAAGCGAAACGGTTTGGATTGCTGCCGACTGTAACCATGATGGAGCGATTGATCAGCTTGATGTTGAAATCCTCAATCGGGCAGGCGTACTGCTTTCAAAGGTTGATCAGACAAAACCGACAGATGAACTTCTTGAAACCTCGTCAGAGTATAACGAGTATCTCGGACTCATTGACCAGATGAATACCGAGCCCGAAAAACCGAACGATGAGCCGACTGAGAATAACGGATTCTTTGAGAAGCTTGTCAGCTTTATAAAGAAAATAGTTATATTTATTGTTGACGGTATTTCAAAACTCTTTAAGTTTTAATGAAGTTCTGTTTGTGTGAAATGAAGTGGCTCAGTTCAGCAAAATCAAAAGCATAAATGTAAGAATTGTATAAAACTATAAAACATAAAAACAAACAATCCCTCTTGATTAAAATCCAAGGGGGATTGCTGCAACAGCAGACCCACACTCAAGTCTTACCTCTTTTGAGAAAATAAAAAAAGCAGCAAAGAAAGCAAAATCAAGATATATCCACAAAAAGGAGAAAAGGG
>ENA-UOIY01000257-UOIY01000257.1-human-gut-metagenome-genome-assembly--contig:-P114-NODE-257-length-91071-cov-64.844555_pt1 | contig 91071 bp, 71 predicted proteins | sample MGYA00242335_ERZ723882 | MGnify/ENA metagenome assembly ERZ723882 | reverse complement strand
TCTACTTTTCTTCCTTTGTTCAGTTTTCAGGGTGCGTAGCTCAAAATGCACCTTTCTTGAGACTCATCTTTTGATGGGTCTTTTTTTATTGTAAGAATAAACAAAGTTCGACCTGAAAATTTGTTCAAGTATACAAAATGTGACTGGTTATGACATTTTTGCTTGAAATAAAATTTGGTGTGTGCTATTATGTGATTGTGACAATGCATTGAAACAAAATTTATACGAAATTACAAAGGAGGATTCGCTCTATGAAAAAAGTGTTATCAATTGTTCTCTGTGCAATGGTTCTCGTCGCCATGCTTAGCAGCTCGGCATTTGCGGTAGTTAAAACAGTTGTTTTGGAAAATAACGAAACCGCTAAAAACAGTGCTGAATTGTTTGGTTCGTGGAAGATAGTGAGAGCATATAATTCAGAAACTTCTACTCGTTCTCTCCATGTTATTCCGCAATACAAAAATAAAGCTGGAATTTGGAGACCGGAGAAAGAATCACGCGTTGAACTAGCAAGGGGAAAAGGGACTGATTATGAGCAAGGTTCCTCAATGCTTGCAAGTTCTTTTGAACAGACGCATGAGGTTTATACGGCAAAGCTTGGGTATGAAACTTATTGGAGACTTCGCCTGAATGTTGACGGTGCCAATAAAGTTGGATGTTCTGCTCAGGGAACGATAAGAGAGTGACGAAATAACAAAAGTTAACGGCGGCATCTGCGTCTAAGCGGGTGCCGCCTGCATAAGGGGGATTTGATTCTTTGCGTCGTACATATTTATTGTTGTTTCGGGAATTTAAAAGTAATTTGATATTGAAAATAATATACATTATATATGTACTGTTGTCGGCTGCCGTGGCAATTTTCGCTTTGTTGGAAATGATTATTGAAGCTCCCTTTGAAGCTTTTTTTGGCGGCATTCAATTTGTTTTACTTCTTAGTCTTTTGCATTTAGTTTTTTATTCGCTCGTTTCGTATGAATTTTGTTGTTTCGATCGAGCTGTGGGTTTCGACGAATGTGCTCGTGCAATGGAAATAGGCAAATCGCAGTTGATATTAGGCAAGATATTTGTGCTGATGAGTCTCGCAGTTCCGGTTTTAATCATAAGTATAGCCGCAACGATTGTCGGAGCAATTATTGGGCATGTCGGAGCGGCGTTTTTTCAGATCTTAGTACATTTGATTCTTAATCTCGCGATTCTTCCCACAGTAGGTATTTTATTTGGCGCGGTATTGGCGTGCGGAGCAAAGCGTGGGGCGGCATATATTATAATAGCGGTGGTTACACTTCTGTCAACTCCGCTGGCGGGCGGTTGGTGTGTCACTATATATAAGGCAACCGGCTTTTCGGCGAGCGTATTAACGCGCCTGTTTCCGTTTATGACGCCTTCAATTATGTTAGCTTCGCTTGATTTGGCATACGGATATTCGCTCAGACCGTACAGGATTTTTGCCTATGCAGTGTGGATTCTTGTTCTTTGCGCCGTTTTGTTTTTCTATATCTCCAAGGAACGAGGAAAAAAGAAACGGCTGTTCTCGGCTGTAGTTTGTTTGGTGGCGGGAATGTGTCTGCTCCCGTTTGTGTTCAGAAGCAATTCGGATATTATATATGATGACATGAACAGCGAGGGTGCTGGTCGCGAAATCAGCTATTATGAGAGAAATAATATAACTTCTCCGGATGCTTGCCCCGAATTCAAAATAACTTCATACGATATGGAGTTGAAGCTCAGCAATGTGCTTCATGCCGAGGTCAAGGCCTCGGTGTCCCCAAGCAATTTGGATATCTACGGCTTTACGCTTTACCACGGATACAAAGTCAAAGAAGTCAAAGATGAGAGCGGCAGGGAGCTGAAATTCAAGCAGACCGGCGATTGGATAGAGGTTGAGTCGGCGGGAGAGACTTCGTCGCTTACATTCACTTACAGCGGATATTCCAACACTCATTACAGCAACGGACAGGGCGCGGCTCTGCCGGGAACATTTGCTTATTATCCCCGCGCAGGTTATGTAGTGTGTGCTGATGCTGACGGATATGAGCGTTTGACGCTTGACGAGCCGACGCAGTTCGATGTAAAAATTAAAAACCGCAAGAAGTTTTTCACAAACCTTGACCGCACCGGGAAAAATATGTTTTCCGGCAAAACCACCGGACTGACAATTGTCGGCGGATTCTATAAAGAGGATAAAATAGGCGACACGAACCTTGTCTATACATCTGTCGGCAGGGATGTCAATGAAATAAAGAAAGTGTTTTCGAATCTGATGCAGACATATGACAGATCGTTTAATACTATTATGGTCGCCGAGTTGCGTGAAGGCAAATACCTGCGCGATTACGGGGATACGCTTGTTTTTACCGGCATGTCCTTGACGGGGATAGAAATGGACTACTTTCTGTCACAGATTCCCGAAAGCAGAGAGGATTTCGGCTTGCAGGCTTATGTCTTTGAATATATGCGCGATACATTTGCAAGCTATGCGGCGGGTGACAAAAGCATAGGTATGAACACCCGCTATGTCCGCGTGGAGGCGGCAGCCGATAAGTACGGCGACGAATATTGCAGAAAAGCGATAGACAAATATCTGTATGACGAGAGCGACACACGCACGCCCGACGAATTCATTGACGATCTGAACAGAGGTACTGAAAATATTAAAAATTGACAAGATAATTTTTTTGTGAAAGCATACAAAGTTCAGTATAAAAATTTGTTCAAAGATACAAAATGTGACTTTTAATGGCATTTTGCTTGAAATAAAATTTGATATATGCTATTATGTGATTGTGACAATGCATTGAAGCAAAAAATATGAATTTGCAAAGGAAAAGTGCTGCAATTTTTCTGCTCATGTTCTCTTTAAGTATAAAATGACGACGGCACTTTGAAAATTGCAGTAATTTGATCTGAATCCATGCGGCATTTATCTTTCGATAGATGCCGCATAATTGAAAGGGGTGTTGGCGCTGAAAACAAGATGTTTGCTTTTCTTTAATGAATTCAGAAAAAATCCCGTCCTGAAAATAGCATATATTATATATTTTTTGCCAACTTTTGCATGGAGTGTATATTCGTTTGTAAATTCGCTGATATATAAAGAAATATTCTTTGGCTTGTGTTTTACATTGGTGGTTAGTCTCATCTATTTTGTATTCTTTGCGTTTATAAGCTATGAATTCGGCAGAATGGATTCTTCGGTCGGATTTGATGAATGTTGTTCGGCGATAAATTTTGGGCGAGTCAAAACAATCGGTGCTAGAATTCTGGTTATGATTTCTTTGTCGATACCTTGTTTTATTTTGAATTTGCTATTTTTTATTGTGGTGGGTATCGTTTGCGGAGACGGAGCAGCTGCAACATTTCATGCACTTGCACATGTTGTGATAGCTTTTGTGGTTATACCGTTTATTGGAACGCTGCTCGGGGCTGTACTTGCAACATGCGCCAAAAGAGGCTTGTCATATATCGTATTGCTTGTTATTACTTTCTTTTCGAGCCCTGCGGTAAATGGCTTCTGCGCGGGTTTATATTATTCCACTGGTATATCCGCAAACAGATGGTTAAGAGTTTTCCCTTTTATGACACCGTCGTCATTTTTTTATACACCTAATATCGCTTACGGTTATTCGCTTAGACCGTATAGATTATTTGCTTTTTTAATGTGGATATTGGTGCTTTGTGCGTTGCTTCTTTTCTTCTTCGCACGAAACCGTTATGGTAAGCACTTCCTTGTTTTGGGCGTTGCATGCTTGACTCTTGGACTGTGCTGCGCTCAAATTGTCCTTCAGAACAATTCCGATAATATTGAAGATAGAGAAAGCACGGAAGAAGTCGGTGGGGAAATTCGATATTACATTATAAATAAAACATCCCCTCCGGATGCTTGCCCCGAGTTCAAAATAACTTCATACGATATGGAATTGAAGCTCAGCAATGTGCTTCATGCCGAGGTCAAAGTTTCGGTTTCTCCGAGCAATTTGGATATCTACGGCTTCACACTTTATCACGGATATAAGGTGAAATCGGTTAGGGATGAGAGCGGCAGGGATCTGAAGTTTAGACAGAATGATGACTGGATAGAGGTCGAGTCGGCGGGCGAGACTTCGTCGCTTACATTCACTTACAGCGGATATTCAAATACTCATTACAGCAACGGACAGGGCGCGGCTCTGCCGGGAACATTTGCGTACTATCCCCGTGCCGGGTATGTCACTTGTTACGGTGATACCGGATATGAAACGCTGACTCTCGACGAGCCGACGCAGTTCGATGTGAAAATCAAAAACCGCAAGAAGTTTTTCACAAACCTTAACCGTACCGGGAAAAATACATTCTCCGGCAAAACCACCGGACTGACAATTGTCGGAGGGTTCTACAAAGAGGATAAAATAGGCGACACGAACCTTGTCTATACATATGTCGATATGGATGTCAATGAAATAAAGAAAGTGTTTTCGAATCTGATGCAGACATATGACAGATCGTTTAATACTATTATGGTCGCCGAGTTGCGTGAAGGCAAATACCTGCGCGATTACGGGGATACGCTTGTTTTTACCGGCATGTCCTTGACGGGGATAGAAATGGACTACTTTCTGTCACAGATTCCCGAAAGCAGAGAGGATTTCGGCTTGCAGGCTTATGTCTTTGAATATATGCGCGATACATTTGCAAGCTATGCGGCGGGTGACAAAAGCATAGGTATGAACACCCGCTATGTCCGCGTGGAGGCGGCAGCCGATAAGTACGGCGACGAATATTGCAGAAAAGCGATAGACAAATATCTGTATGACGAGAGCGACACACGCACGCCCGACGAATTCATTAACGATCTGAACAGAGGTACTGAAAATGTTGAAAATTGACGGACTTACTTATAAATTCGGAAAGAAAGCGGCGGTCGACTGCCTGTCGTTTGAGTTTACGAATGGCGTATACGGCCTGCTCGGACCGAACGGCTCGGGCAAAACAACGCTCATGCGCTGCATAACAGGGCTCTATAATGTCAAGGGCGAGCACATTTTCTATAACGGCAAGCCGGTTGAAAAGGATAAAAGTTTCTCGCGCCATGTCGGCTATCTGCCGCAGAAATTCGGGATGTATCAGCACCTGACTCTGAACGAGATGCTGCTGCTCATAGCCAACATGAAGGGGCTCGATGACAAGTCGGCGCGCGAGGGAGTTGAAAAAGCACTCGGGTTAGTTAACCTCACCGACTGCGCCGAAAAGAAGGTCAAGGCGCTCTCCGGCGGAATGGTTCGCCGCGCGGGAATAGCCCAGACTCTGCTCGGAGACCCGGATATTCTCATTTTTGATGAGCCGACCGCGGGACTCGATCCCGAGGAACGCCTGCGCTTTCAGAGCATTATCTCCGAGATAAAGAAGGACAAAATAATTCTTATCTCGACGCATATTGTCGAAGATGTCCATGCGGTGTGCGAGACTGTTGCGGTAATGCGAGACGGCAAGATAATAAAAAGCGGCACGCGCGAGGAGATGGCAGCGTGCGCCGAGGGCAAAACATATATCATAGACATGGACGACCTGCCGAAATTCAAAGAGCCTTATTATAAGCAGAAGCAGTTCGACAGCGACGGAAAGTACTACCTGCGCCTTGTCAGCAGTGCGCCGCAGGATTTTGCGCCCGTCAAGCCGAATGTCGAGGACGGATATATATGTGCGCTCAAAGGAATATGAAGCTGTTGCTTCAGAGACAAAAATATCTGATCAAAAATATGGGTGCCCTCATGCCCGTTCCGATAGCGGCAATTTATGTGCTGGCTCTGCCGCTGTGTATTGTGCAGAGCAGAAACGGCAACGCGGAAGAGCTGCGCTCGTTCGTATCGCAGTTTTCGCAGGGCGTTTTTTCGGTGCTCTCCGTCTGGTGGGTTATATTCGGCGTGCGCGAATATTTTGAGGCGGACGGCTGCGAAGTCCTGTTTCTCCACAACAGGCGCGGATTCCTGCCCGATGCAATTCTATTTTATCTGCTGTTTGCCGTTTCGGCGGCGCCGTTCTATATAATCATGAACGCGGTTGCGGGGATATCGCTGTTTGCGCTTCTCCGCCTGCTGCTCAGCGGCATATTCTGTTTCGGATTGGTCTATTTTCTGATGTTCCTGACCCATTCGACAGCCATCACGCTCATGACGCTGTTTATCTACTCGCTCGGTGGAATGCTCATTTATCGCAGCCATCCGATCTTCCCTTTCTGCTATGACCTTAACTCTGCCACGGCGGAAAACTGCCTGGAATTCTATCTTCCGCTTGCGCTGATCGGCATTCTGCTGATTGCCGCAGGACAAATTGTAATTTCAAAAAACACAAGATATCATCAGTAAAATCCTCCGTAATTTCATAAAGACCCCCGACGCAAATGCTGCGCCGAGGGTCATTTTATTTGAACAGATTTTTCGTATAACTCGCCGATCTTCCGCCGATGCGTTTGTCTCCGGCGGCGGTTTGGCTTGACAGTCGCTTATATAAAGTTTCGAGTATTCCGCCTATAATCAGATTTGCCGCCATCAGCCCGAGCGCCTGCCGCGCCCCGAAATGAATCGGCAGAAAGGTGCAGATTATTATAGCGGCGGTGAGAATCAGGTGAATCGCCAGAAACACGAAGCTCACTGTGCGATATGTCATGATACTCGAACTGAATTTGCGCGGACGCTCTTTGTACATGCGCACCATTTTGCGCGCGGAATATTTTCTGCGCTCGGTCCGCCGCAGGTAGTCAAGATACTCTTTCTCCGTCAGTCCGTCGATGAAAATCGACTCAATGATGTCTCTGAAAACCGACATAGTGAGCAGCAGCCCTACCAACGATCCTCCGACCGTAAATCCGAGCAGCATCCATGCGCCGCGGATAGTCTCGATTATATACTTCAGCCCGACCACCTCCTTTGCACTGAAAGAATTATATCATACCCACAATGCGGCAGTCAAGGAAACTCCGCCTGCGGCTTTTGCAGGCGGCGGTGCTTTTGCTTTGCGGCTCAAAATAAACCTCAAAATATGATAGAATTTTCGGCTTTGCTGTGCTATAATATAGAAGATTATACTGGCATATACTGTCACTACTGCTTTAGGAGTGTTTTTGTTGCAGACAAATGTTGATTCGCTGAAAATAAACTACATGGACAAAGGCTCGGGCGAGCTTGTGGTTCTGCTGCACGGCTGGGGCTCGAACATAGAGCTTTTTGAGAATATGTCCGAACTGCTCGCGCGCAAATATCATGTTGTCGCGCCCGACATGCCCGGCTTCGGGCTGTCCGACGAGCCGAAGGAGCCCTGGCGCGTCGATGATTATGTCGATTTCGTGCTGAAATTTCTTGAGCCGTTCGCGCCGAAGAAGGTGACTTTCCTCGGCCACTCGTTCGGCGGCAGGGTCATCATAAAAATGGCGAGCCGCGATTTGCCGTTTGAGATCGAAAAGGTCATTCTGGTCGATTCGGCGGGAGTCAGGCCGAAAAAGACGGCGGCGCAGAAGATAAGACAGCGCAACTATAAAATAGGCAGAAAGATTCTTGAAACCGCGCCCGTAAAGGCGCTGTTCCCCGACGCACTCGAGGAGTTCCGCCGCAGCCACGGCTCTGCCGATTATAACAGCGCAACGCCTGTTATGCGCCAAACGCTTGTCAACACGGTCAACGAGGATCTCGTGGAATATATGCCGAATATGAAGATGCCCGTTTTGCTGGTATGGGGCGAGAACGACGACGCAACGCCGCTGAGCGACGCGAAATTGATGGAGCAGCTCATGCCCGACGCCGGACTCGTCACCCTCAAGAACTGCGGACACTATTCGTTCCTTGAACAGCAGTTCACCTTCAACAAGGTGCTCGCATCGTTCATGGAGATAGACTGACCGACACGACAGCTTTTGTGAAAGGATTGATCTTTTAAATGACGATATTTTCCGAAGTGCTTATTTTTGCGGCGTTTTGGCTGTTCGCAGTGCTCTCGACGCTGTTTTATATGCATATGTTCCAGCTGAATTCATACCGCGCCGACGATCAGTGGCACTGGATGCTCAAGAATCGCGGCAAGGTAGTGCCGCTCGCTCTGCCGCTTATCGGAGCGATTATCGGCGTTATCTGCGGGAAGAATGCCGGCATGATAGTCTGCGCCGTGTTCATTTTGCTCGCGTGCCTGTTCTATAAGCCTAAGAAAGCGAAAAAGCCGCTGAAATATACCCCCAGAGTCAAGCGTATGCTCGTCACCGTCGCGGTGCTCTATGTTGCAATGACCGTCCTGCTCGCGGTGTTTGCATCCGGGCGCATAACGGCGCTTGTCGTCGGTCTTGTTGCCGCAGCTTCGCCGTTTGTCATAATCCTCGCCAATATTATAAATAAGCCTATCGAGCTTTCGATAAACAGATATTACACGAACGACGCGAAAAAAATGCTCGCCGCCTGCCCGAATCTTACAGTTATCGGCGTCACCGGAAGCTACGGCAAAACGAGCGTCAAGTTCTATCTCAACACTCTTCTCAAGGCAAAATACAATGTCCTCATGACCCCCGAGAGCTACAACACTCCAATGGGCGTCGTCAAGACCGTGCGCGGTTCGCTCAGAGCGACGCATGAAATCTTCATCTGCGAGATGGGCGCGAAATATGTCGGCGATATCAAAGAGCTGTGCGATATAGTCCACCCGAAGCACGGCATAATAACCTCGATAGGTCCTCAGCATCTCGAGAGCTTCAAGTCTCTTCAGAATGTTATCAACACGAAGTTCGAGCTCGCCGATGCACTGCCGAAGGACGGCATGCTGTTTTTGAACGGCGACAATGAATATATAGCCGAAAGAGCGCCCGACGGCGCGATAACCTACGGACTAAATTCAGACAGCAAGTATAAAGCAAAGCTTATCAGCGTCGGCGACAAGGGCACTACTTTTGAAGTCACAACGCCCGACGGCGAAAAAGAGGAGTTCACGACAAAGCTCATCGGCACCCACAACTGCCTGAACATCCTCGGCGCGATAGCCGTTTCGCATGAGCTGGGCATCTCGCTCGCCGAGCTGCGCCCGCAGGTGCGCCGCCTCGAATCCGTGCCGCACCGCCTCGAGCTCTCAAAGCGCGTCGGCATGACGCTTATAGACGACTCGTATAATTCAAACCCGAGCGGCACGAAAGCGGCGCTTGAGACTCTGAGCTTCTTCGAGGGCGAGAAGATTCTTGTCACGCCCGGCATGGTCGAACTCGGCGACAAGCAGGAGGAATACAACTGCGAATTCGGCAGAAATGCCGCCACAGTCTGCGACTATGTTGCACTTGTCGGCGAAAGGCAGACGAAGAGCATATACAAAGGTCTTGTCGAGGCAGGCTTTGACGAGTCGCACATATTTGTGTCTCCCGCGCTCGGCGATGCGCTCACAAAGGTCGGCGCGATAAGAACGGATAAAAAGAAGATCGTCCTGCTCGAAAACGACCTTCCCGACAATTATTAATGGGGGTATTCCTATGAAGATAGAGCTTGCAGTCATGTTCGGCGGCAGAAGCGTTGAGCATGAGATTTCCGTCATTTCCGCCATTCAGGCGATTCACGCGGTGGATAAAGACAAATACGATGTTATCCCGATCTATATCACAAAGAACAACGAGATGTATGTCGGCGAACATATCGGCGAGATCGAGGCTTATAAAAATATAAATGCGCTTATCGCGGAGAGCACGCGCGTTAATCTCGTCAACGACGGCGACCGCACGCTGATAGTCAGATATCCGCACAAGGCTTTTGCAAAGGATGTTATTGATTATATCGACGTTGCGTTCCCGATAGTCCACGGCACGAATGTCGAGGACGGCACTTTGCAGGGCTATCTACAGATGCTCAATCTTCCGTATGTCGGCTGCGACGTTATCTCGTCGGCGGTCGGAATGGATAAATATGTTATGAAGACCGTCTTTAAAGATAACGGCATCCCCGTGCTCGACTGCGTTTGCGTCGATGCGGAGGACTATGACGCCGACCCGGAAAAGATAATCGCGGATATCGAAAAGAAATTCAGCTATCCCGTTATCGTCAAGCCGATAAACCTCGGTTCGAGCATCGGCATCAGCAAGGCGCATGACACCGACGGACTTGAAAATTCGCTCTCGAACGCATTCGACTATGCGGACAGAGTCCTTGTCGAGCCCGCGATAGAGAACCTGCGCGAGATAAACTGCTCCGTTCTCGGCGACAGACATTCGGCGCGCGCTTCTGTCTGCGAAGAGCCACTCAACGCGACGGATATACTGAGCTATGAGGATAAATATATCGGCAACGCTTCTAAATCCGGCTCGAAAGGCATGGCGTCGACCCAGCGCAGAATCCCTGCCGACATCCCGGAAGAGACCGAAAACGAGATACGCGAGATGGCAGTCAGGGCGTTCAGGGTACTCGGCTGCAGCGGCGTGTCGCGTATAGATTTTATGATCGACGCCACGACCGGTAAGGTCTGGCTCAACGAGATAAACACGATTCCCGGCTCGCTCTCGTTCTACCTCTGGGAGCCTCTTGGGGTCAAATATACCGAGCTTATCGACGAGATGATATCGCTCGCCATGAAGCGTGAACGCGAGCGCGAGTCGATAACCTATTCGTTCGACACCAATGTGCTCTCGGGCATAAAGCTCGGCGGCAAAAAGACGGGCAAAATGTAATTAAGCTCAAGAAAGGATGTCTCATTATGGCAGTATTCAGACCCTTCAAAGCAGTAAGACCTATCCCCGAATATGCATCGCGTGTTGCGGCTCTTCCCTATGATGTTATGAACAGCGACGAAGCCCGCGAGATGGTAAAGGGCAATCCCTATTCGTTCCTCCATGTCGACAAGGCGGAGGTCGATTTGTCCGTCGGCACAGAGCTCTATTCCGAAGCTGTCTACAACAAGGCGGCGGAAAATCTCCAAAAGCTCGAAACCGACGGCATCTGCAAGCAGGACAAGTCGGATTGCATGTACATATACCGTCAGATAATGGATGGCAGAAGTCAGACGGGTCTCGTCGGCTGCGTGTCGATAGACGACTATATGAACAATGTCATAAAGAAACATGAGCTGACCCGCGCCGACAAGGAGCAGGACAGAATAAATCATGTCGATTATTGCGACGCGAACACAGGACCTATTTTCCTTACTTACAGAGACAACGCCACGGTCGACGATATCGTCAAGGCGTGGCAGGCGGAGTATGAGCCGGTCTACGATTTTGTCTCCGACGGCGTCGCCCAGACGGTCTGGGTCATTGACTGCCCCGAGACGATAAAGAAACTTTCGTCTCTCTTCGCGGGCATCGATTCGCTCTATATCGCGGACGGCCATCACCGCGCCGCTTCGGCGGTCAAAGTCGGCAAAAAGCGCAGGGAGCAGAACCCCGGTTATACCGGAAATGAGGAGTTCAACTTCTTCCTCGCCGTGCTGTTCGCGCAGAGCGAGCTTGCGATAATGGACTACAACAGAGTCATAAAAGACCTAAACGGTCTGACTCAGGACGAGTTTATAGCAAAAATAAGCGAAAGCTTTACCGTTGAATCCGCGCCCGCGTCGCCTTATAAGCCGCAGGAGAAGCACACCTTCGGAATGTACCTCGGTGGAAAGTGGTACAAGCTCACCGCAAAGGACGGCACTTTCGATGCGTCCGACCCGGTCGCAGCGCTCGACGTCTCGATACTTCAGCAGAATCTCATCTCTCCCGTGCTCGGAATAGACGACCCGCGTACAGACAAGAGAATAGACTTCGTCGGCGGCATACGCGGTCTTAAAGAGCTCGAGCGCAGGGCGCAGAGCGACATGTGCCTCGCATTTTCGATGTTCCCGACGACAGTTGACGACCTTATGGATATAGCCGACGCAGGCAAGATAATGCCGCCGAAATCAACCTGGTTCGAGCCGAAACTGCTCAGCGGTCTGTTTGTGCATAAGCTTAAATAAGGGGTGAAAACATGGTAAGATACAAGACCGAACCCGGCGAAAAGGAGCAGAAAATCCTCGCAGAAATTTCGCTCAACACGCCGAACAATCTGAAAAGGCGCAAGGTGACTTCTGCAGTTTCGGCGGTTCTCTGTGTCATATATGCGGCGTTCGCCGTGTGGATGTTCGTACGCGGTGTTGTCGGCAACGGATTCCTGCTGCTCGGCTTTGCAGTGCTTTTTCTGCTGATAATTTTGTTTTCTAAAAAATTTCAGCTTAGCATAATGCAAAAGGTTATGAAAAAGAAAAACAATGCTGTTTTGGGCGGAACTTTTGAATATGTCATTGACGATGGCGGAGTGGCGATAACTTCGCCGCTCGGCACGGGCAAAAACAACTGGTCGGCTTTCGACCGATGGGGCGAGCAGGACGGATATATCTATCTCGTGCGCCTCGACAACAATGTCGTGCTCATGGATAAATCCCGCCTGACTCCCGATGAACTTAAAGAGCTTGAAAGATTGCTCGAAAATGTGAAAAAATGAGTCTGATTGAAAAACTTCCCGACCTCAATGCTGTCAAGGGCGGCTTTGGCGAACGGCTCGCCGCCTATTACAGCAAGGCGGTGTTCTCGGATGCATATGTTCTGCATGATGTGCTTATCGACGGAAAAGACGAGCATAAATCCCAGATAGACCTGATAATAATTGCCGCAAGCGGAATTTATGTCGTAGAAGTAAAGACTTTCAGCGACGCTAAAATATACGGCGATGGGCGAAAGAGGGATTGGCAGTATTATCTCGGCGGGCACAGGTATGATTTCTACAATCCGATTATGCAGAACAAAAAGCATGTAGAATATTTCAAAAAGATGCTCTCTGATTTTGCTAAAGTCGAGTTCTACTCTGTTGTGCTGATGCTGTGTGATGACTGCAAGGTGCCTAATGTGAACAGATCCGACAGAGTCGATACGGTCGTCTGCACAAGCTTACCCGCCATGAACAGGGCGATGAAGATGTTTTTGGAAGCGAACGAAACTAAGCTTAGCCCGGCGGATACGAGAAAAATATATGATTATATCAAGGAAAATCAGGAACAGGGAAAAGAAGCCCGAAGAGCGCACAAGGAGGATGTGAAGTCGTATCGGCAGAAGGTGCAGACCGAAAGGGAGAAGCGCGTCTGCCCGTACTGCAAGAAACCGCTCGTGCTGAGGCATGGGCAATACGGCAATTTTTATGGGTGCTCGGGTTATCCCAAGTGCAGATATACTGAAAAATAAAGTAAAAGCGGAGACTGCTTCAGCCTCCGCTTTTTGTTATTCTTTTGCCGCTTTTCTTTCTTCTTTCTCATATGTTGTGACGATCGCCTGGGATATCGCCACCATGGTGCGCCTGACTCTGCGCGCCATCTCCTCCGGCGGCTCCGGGTCGGAGCTGTTGAGCCAGCGGATGAGAGTCGAGACCATGCCGTCGGCGAGGAATGTCACGAGAAATTCCGTGTCCTCTTCGCTGTCAAAAAGATTGCCGACAAGCTCCTCGAGCACCGGGTGAATCTGCATGCGGAAATAGTCCCTGAACGAGTTCTGCCCGGTTATCTGAAGCGCGCTGCGATAAAACTCGCGGTCGGAATAAAAATATTCGCATATATCCTCAAAGTTCGCAATATGATCCGGTCGGTTGCGAATCTCGCTGAACTCCGTGTCGAATATCCAGTTGACAAGATCATATTTGTCGCAGAAATGATAATAAAAGCTCTTGCGGTTCATCCCGCATTTTTCGCATATGTCTCCGACGCTTATCTTCGTCAGGGGCTGGGTCTTCATCAGTTCCTTGAGTGACGAAGCGAGCGCCCTTTTCGTTATGAGCGAATCCGGCATATTCCCTCTTTCCTCCCTTTATTTTCCCTTTATGTTATATTATATCACAAAATTCGCTGTGCTTCAACCCCTGCGATTTTGGCGCCGCCGATTACTTCATTGCCGATATAAAACGCCGCAAACTGCCCTGGAGTGACCGATCTCTGTTCTTCAAAAAATGTGACGCGCGCCGTATTTTTTGAGTCGAATTCAACATGCGCGGGCGCCGCGGGGGCTCTGAATCTTATCTTGACATCGCAGTCGAAGCTGCCGCTCATTTGCGCGCTTATTGTGTTTATGCCCTCGACCGTAAATTCCTTTGCATACTGCGCGCCGTTCTCGCCGAGGATAACCGCGTTTTGCTCCGGCACGATGCGCGTGACGAACATCGGGCGGCCGAACGCACCGAGTCCCTTGCGCTGACCGACAGTGTAGTTTATTATACCCTTGTGCCTGCCGATGACATTGCCCTGAGTGTCGAGAAAATCGCCCTCGCCCATGTCTTTGAATCCGTGCGAGCGAATGAATGAAGAGTAGTCGTTGTCGGGGATAAAGCAGACCTCCTGGCTGTCCTTTTTCTGCGCGACCGGCAGAGAAAATTTCTCCGCAAGGGCGCGTATAGCGCTCTTCTCCATCCCGTCTATCGGGAACATCGCGTGGGCGAGCTGAAACCCCGAGAGCATGCAGAGAAAATAGCTCTGATCTTTCGCGCTGTTCGAGCGCAGGAGCTTTGTGTGTTCGCCGCTTTTGTCGAGCGAGGCATAGTGTCCCGTCGCGACATAATCGCCGCCGTTTTCGAGGGCGAACTTGAGCATCGCGCCGAACTTTATCTCTCTGTTGCAGACGACGCAGGGGTTCGGAGTCGCTCCGCGCAGATATTCGGCGGCAAAATAGTCCATGACCTTTTCTTTGAACTCGCCGCGCAAATCGAGTACGCAGTGCTTTATTTTAAGAGCCTTCGCCACATTTTTCGCGTCCTCAATGTCGCCGTCCGCGCCGTCGCCGGGCTTTAATCGTAGGGTCACGCCCACGGTGTCATATCCGCGCTCTTTGAGCAGAGCCGCGGCAACGGAGCTGTCGACCCCGCCGCTCATGCCTATAAATACGCGCTCCAAGCTTTCGCCCCCTTTCGATTCTTTGTTGATTATACCATATCCCGCCCGACTATGCAAAGCAACTTAAATTTTACATCCCGAAATCATTTCGTTTTCTGCGGAATATTTTTATATATTTTTTGTTATGATGCTTTTTAAGTGTTATTTTTCGGTTAGCGCATGATTACCGGAAAATAAAATCTCGAAATCCGCTTGCAGAAAGCGGCAAAAAAGAGTATAATAAAAGATATATTGAGGGATTATGCGCTTTAGATACACGCACAGACCCGTGCGCCGCAATCGTATATACACGGTTCACTTTCGTTGACAATGCGGCTTTGGTCATTGCCGGGTCTTATTTCCAAGGGAGGATTTATTTTGTCAGTTGATCTACACTGTCACACGAAGTTATCAAACAGTTCCATGGGTATTGATGACCTTATTATGCTCGCAAAAAAACGCGGCGTCGATACCATTTCTATCACAGACCATGACTGCCAGGCGGGTTCCGTCCGCGGCAGGATCATCGCCGCAAGACGCGGAGTGACCGTTGTCCCAGGCGTTGAACTGTCCGCATCGGATGCCGAAACCGGCCGTCAGGTACATATTCTCGGTTACTTCTGCGACAGTCCGGACAGGCTCGAGGAGCTCTGCCACAAGAACAACGCCGCGCGCAAAAAAGCGGGGCAGTATATGATTCTCAAGGCGGCTCAGCGTTATCCTATCTCCGCCGAGCTTGTCATGAAATGCGCCGCCGGTTCGACCGGAATCTTTGAGGAGCACATTATGCACGCACTCGTCGAATGCGGCATCACTCAGGATTTTCACGGCGATATATATAACGAACTTTTCAGCCCCGACAGCCCGAAAAATATTATAGTCGAGCCGAAGTTCGTCGGCGTAAAAGAAGTTATCGACGCCATTCACGGCGCGGGAGGCATAGCTGTCCTCGCTCACCCGTATAAATATAACAGCGTGCCCGGGCTTGACCGCTATGTAAAATACGGCATCGACGGCATCGAGGTCTGGTGCCCGTCAAGCAGCGAAGAGCAGCAGAACGATATGCTCGACTACGCAAGGACTCACAAGCTCCTCGCAATAGGCGGCTCGGACTTCAGCGGAATGTACAACAAAGGCACCGTCAGCGTCGGCGATTTTGCTACGCCCGCCGCCGATTTCAAGGCGCTCAGCGACTACAAGACGATGCTCAAAAAGCGCACCAAATAAGTTAGGAGGGATCGCAATGCGTCCCGAAGAGGATAAGGATATCAAAGTATTCCATCCGTCAAACGAAAAGAAAGAACAGGCTGAGGAATCAACCGACCTCAGCCAGGATATACTGCACGCCGTACAGGAGCTTGACGCCCAGCGCTCAAACGGCAATCTCCGCCGCGCACGCAAGCTCGGCAGGAGTCTCGCGCAGTTCACGCCCGAAAACGCGGCGAAGCTCGGCGGGATAGACATAAAGGCAAAAGGCGGAGTCGACCCGCAGGAGCTGCCGTCAAATGTGCTCTATCAGGCGCGCGTGCTCATGCTGTTCACCGCGCAGCTGACTCTCCACCGCCTGCTGCCGTCGGTCATCTCGAACGAGGCGGTAAACGCCATGTACGACGACCTGAGCGAAGGTTTCTATGACAATGTCATGGAGGGCGCTTCGTTTTCGATATATTATCTCGCCGTCAGAAAGGCGTTCAATATCAGCGCAAATATCGGAAAGGGCTTCGCGATGCTCTGCGGAGACGAGGATTCTGACGAATACGCGAAAATCGGAATGCTGGTCTACAATCTGTCGGACGAATATGTCACCCGACGGGTCAACGAAGCAGGATTTAAAAAATTGAGCTAAAACAAAAGCCGAACGGATTTTTCTCCGCTCGGCTTTATTTTATTATATCATTTCGGCTTCTTTCCCGAGATATTTGCAGTATTCCTGCGCCGCCATGAGCTTAGCCCCTCGCTCGGCATCGCCGAACTCGGCGAGCCATGAGCCGTACGGGTCGCTGTTTATACTCTGCGGGTCATCGAGCAAATCATCGTTTATTTTCAGCACAGTCCCGCTTATCGGCGCGGAGATATCCCAAATGCCCTTGAACGCCTCAGCGTCGCCGATGACCTCGCCGGACTGATAATATTCGCCCTCGTCGCAGAGGTTCAGAAAAGATATTTTCCCGCGCTTTTGCGGCACGAAGTCGGATATCCCGACCCTCGCCGTGCCGTCGGGCATGAAATCGACCCACTCGTGGGAGGCGGTGTAGAGCAGTCCGCGCTTTACTTTCATATGCCGAAATATTCCTTCGCGTTGTTGAACGAGATGTCGCAGACTATCTTCTTGAGCGTATCCATATCAGCAGGATAGAGTCCGCGCTCGACCATGCTGCCGATAAGATCACAGAGTATGCGGCGGAAATATTCGTGGCGCGGATAGGACAGGAACGAACGCGAATCCGTCACCATGCCGACGAATTTAGAAAGCACGCCGGTATTCGCGAGCGCTTTCATCTGCTCGCGCATGCCGTCAATATTGTCGTTGAACCACCACGCCGAGCCGAACTGAATCTTCGATGCCGCCTGCGAATTTTGGAAGTTGCCGAGCATCGCGCCGAGAACATAGTTGTCCTTGGGGTTGAGCGTGAAGAGTATGGTCTTTGGGAGAAGATCTTCAACATCGAGGGAGTCGAGCAGGCGCGAAAGATTGTCCGCAACCTCGTGGTCGGCTATCGAGTCGAAACCGCTGTCCGGGCCGAGAGATTTGAACATACGCGAATTGTTGTTGCGCGTTGCGCCGATGTGTATCTCCATGCCCCAGCCGCGGCGCGCGTATTCTTTTGCAAAGAAGCGCATAAGCTCGGTCTTGTATTCGTCAACTTCGCATTCGCTCAGCTCCTCGCCGCCGAGAGCCTTTTTGAACACTCTGTCGAGCTCCGCTGCATCTGCGCGCTTATAGGGCACGCGGGTGAATGCGTGGTCGCTCGCGCGGCAGCCCATCTTTTCAAACAGGTCGATTCGGCTCAGGAGCACTTCGGTAAGCTTTTCGTAGCTGTCGACTTTTTCGCCCGAAGCCTTTTCAAGAGCCTTCACCCAGTCGCGGTAGCCGGGCAGCTCGATGCCGAGCGCCTTGTCGGGTCTGAACGCCGGGATAACGCGGCATTTGAAGCTCTTGTCCTCGGCGATGAGCTTGTGATATTCGAGACTGTCCGCCGCGTCGTCGGTCGTGCAGAGGCACACGACATTCGAGTTTTCAATAAGCTCGCGCGGGGTGAATCCGCCCGCCGCTATCTTCGCGTTCGCGCGGTTCCAGATATCCTCCGCCGTCTTTTCGCTCAGCGGTTCATATATGTCAAAATATCTCTGAAGCTCGAGGTGAGTCCAGTGATAGAGCGGGTTGCCGAGAAGATACGGCATTATCTTCGCCCACGCCATGAATTTTTCGCGCGGGGAGGCGTCGCCCGTGATGTATTTTTCCTCAACGCCGCAGGAGCGCATCGCGCGCCACTTGTAGTGATCGCCCGCGAGCCAGAGCCATGCTATATCCTCGGGCGCACGGTTTTCATATATTTCCTTGGGCGACAGGTGACAGTGCCAGTCAAATATAGGCATCTCGTTAGCTGCGGCGAAAAGCTCGCGCGCGGTGTCGCTCTCAAGCAGAAAATTCTTGTCCATAAAAGCTTTCATTCGTATCTCCTCCCGATTTCTCGTTGATATTATTATAACCTCCGCCGCCGATATAAGCAATAGTGCGCGTTGACAAAAAGATTAAATTTCTGTAATATAAGAGCGGATAAATTTGTTTTCAAGAGGTGCTCACTTTGAGAAAATTCAAGATAATAAACCCCTATGCCGGCGTTGACTGGGACAGCTGGCATCATTACAAAACCAATCTGCACACGCACTCGACCGCGAGCGACGCGCAGGTCGATTTTTCGGACATGATAAAGGCATATTACGACGCGGGCTTTGATATTCTCGCCATGACCGACCACGGGGTCGTGAACCACGGCTGGAATCAGAAGCCCCGGCGCATCCCCGTGCTCTCAGTCAGCTCCATTATAAAAAAGCCGACATGGCTCAGCGACGAGGAGTACGGCGCGATACTCGACGGCACATACAAAAACCGCGGGCGCGGCATGACCGATTTAAGATACGGAATCGAGATAAACACCGCCGTGTTCACAAAAGCCCATGTCAACGGCTTTTTCACCGAATACGGTCAAGGACTCGTCGGGCACGAAAACGACTTTGAAGGGCCGGTCAAGGGCGTCGCCGAGAGCGGCGGGCTCTCCGTCATAAACCACCCCGGCGACTGGCTCGAATCCTATGTCGATGTGAATCACGCGCACGAAAAAAAGAATGTCGAGCTGTTCGCCGATATATTAAAAAGATATCCGTCGTGCCTCGGCATCGAGGCGTTCAACCGCATCGACACCGTCACCTGCGCCGACCGCATACTCTGGGACGAACTGCTTTCGGCGGTCATACCGAGCGGCAGAAATGTCTGGGGCTTCGCGAACAGCGACGCCCATGTGCTCTCCGATATCGACACGAGTTTCATGGATTTTGTTCTGCCGGACAGAACGGAGCAGACCGTCCGCCGCGGCATGGAGAACGGCACATTTTTCTCTGTCGGCAGGCGCGCGGTATACGAGCTCGGCAAAGATTTTGTCGGCGAGGGCGAATATCCGACCGTCACGCGCATAACCGTGAACGAGAATGAGCAGAGCATAAACATTGAGGGCAAAAATTATAACCGCGTGCAGTGGATATCAAACGGTAAAATAATCGCTGAGGGCGAAAAAATCGATCTCATCGCCGCGTCGCAGAACATCGGCTGCTATGTCCGCGCTCAGCTGCTCGGCAAGGGCGGCATATGTTTAACTCAGGCGTTCGTGCTCGACGACGGCAATATGCATGAAGTGACCCTGCGCAATATCACGCCGCAGCAGCGCAAGATAGAACGCGCCGAAGATAAATTCAAGAGCACCAGATTCTATGTTCTCGGTCAGGAGATATCCCGCGAAATAGCATACAGAAAACGCCGCAGGCAGGAGAAAAAGAAATGAAAAAATCATCGAAAAAGGGTCTTAAAATCGCCGCGATAACCGTCGGATGCATAGCGCTGGCGGTTGCCGCCGGGTTCGGCACATACAGAATAAAGAACCGCATCGACTCGAAAAAATATAATCTTATCACGCTCGACACCTCGTCGCTTCCCGCGCCGCAGGAGCCGGTGCGCGATGACTTTGTTCAGCTCAAGAACGTCAGGATGCACTATGTCGTTTACGGCAACGGCGAGCAGCCCCTTGTCTTAATCCACGGAAACGGCGGCAGCGCGAAATCGCTCGCCGAGGCGGCAAGCTATCTCGCCAACGACTACACGGTCTATGTAATTGAAAGCCGCTGCCACGGACAGAGCAGCGACCCGGGCACGATAGACTATGAATCCATGGCGGACGACACCGCACAGTTCATCGCCGCGATGAAGCTCAGGAAGCCGTATATCATGGGGCACAGCGACGGTGGCATAATTGCGCTGACGCTCGCCGCGAGATACCCGGATATCCCCGGTGCGATAATATCCTGCGGCGCGAATACGAGCCCCAAGACGATGAAGCCGTATTTTATCATCGGCGTGAAATTCAACAATATGTTCCACCACGATAAGCTCAATGACATGATGCTCACCCTGCCTGATATCACTGCCGAAATGCTCGGCGAGATAACTGCGCCGACCTATATTGTCGCGGGCGAGCATGATATTATGTGGCTCTCCGATACGGCGTATATGTACAGAAAAATCCCCAACAGCCGCATCGCGATAATCAAGGGCGCGGGACACTCAACATATATGTCGCACGACGGCAAGCAGGCTTATGTGCTCGCCAAAGGATTTTTTGACACACTCTGATATATAAATTTAACAGCCGCCGATTCGGTTTTTTACGCTGAATACGGCGGCTGTTTTTATTTTGCGGCTGTCCGTTTTCACCCTTTCGGCATATTATGCTATGGGGTCGTTCCCCACGAAATCCAAAACAAGCGCGGATATGCCGAAGGTGACAGATTTCTGTCCGCAGGGGAGCCGCGGCTGTGCGTCCGCGCATAAGAATAGAGGCTCCCCAAGGCGGGGAGCCTCATCGGAATTTTATCTGATAAAATGCGTCCATGCGTGTTCTTCAGTCTCCGGGAGCCCGAATTTTTCTTTGCCCAGAGCGATACTCTTCATAAGGAAAGTCATGTTCCGCGCGAGCGTGCGCATGGTCTGCTTTCCCTCTTCGTCCATGTCGGCTTCGCCCTTTTCGCGCCCGTGGATCGAGTTCCAATACTGGCTCGACGCTATCGGCATATTGGATATGGTGAAATACTTATTCAGCTCGTCAAATGTCGCGGAACATCCGCCGCGCCTTGCGCAGACTACGCTCGCGCCGATCTTCATGGTCTTGTCAAAAGGCGTGCTGTAAAAAAGCCTGTCGAGGACGGCTATCAGCGTCGCGTTTGCGGAGGCATAATAGACGGGACTTGCCACAACAAGGCCGTCCGCCTCGCGGAACTTCGGCGCAAGCTCATTGACAATATCATCAAAGACGCATTTCCCAAGCTCGCCGCACCGTCTGCAGGCGATGCAGCCCCTGACATCTTTATTGCCGACCTGCACCGTTTCGGTCTCAATGCCCTGCGCCTCAAAAATCTTTTCCATTTCTTTGATGGCGAGCGAAGTGTTGCCGTTTATCCTCGGGCTGCCGTTGATAATGAGCACTTTCATTTTTCATACCTCTTTCTCATATATATTAAAAATTTTACTGATTTCCCGCTTTGATTATACCACATCCCGCCACATTTTCAACGCGAAAAATCCCCCTGCCAATCGGCAGAGGGCAAATCAAACAAATCATTTCTTTCGCGTCATAAAAGCTCCGACGAGCGAACCGACAAAAGCTATCGGCGCGAATCGGACAAACAGCCACTCGAACACATGATAAACAGTGCCGAAAACCACAGTTTCCGGATCGCCGAAATTCCGGCCGAGATACGGTCTGCCGCACTACATTCAGCTTGACTGCGAGCTCCTCCTGCGAGAGTCCTTTTGATTTTCTTTTGCAGGCGTTTTCTTTTTCAAACAAAAAGAAAATGCCGAAACACGGGAAGTATACATTCTTTGATTAGAGTGCGTAGCGAAGGTAGGAAATGGATTTTACAATTCTATTTCGTGCCGTTGTCGCGGCATCGGTGCGTCGAGGTCGCCGCACCCTACAACGTCTGGGAATGTGTGCCAAGTATTTTTGCAAGTTTCGTCGGCAGATGATATCTGCCCCTACCGCACACTTCTTCGTTTTTCACTTTTACTTATTACTTTGAACGAAGCGGGATAACCCCTCAGTCTCGGCTCACGCCGAGCCATCTCCCCTACAGGGGAGCCTGATAGATTTCACGACAAATCCCAAATTTGCACCGCCCCACAACGTACAACTTAAAAACAACGGCGCGACCGAAAAGTCACACCGTTTATAAATTCAATAACAGCTGCAAAATGCGGGATACAGTTAATTTATTCGCCGTTATTCGTCCCAGTCAAATTTTGTCAGTTTGCCTTTTGTCAGCAGCTCGGGATATCCCCATTGGCGCAAAACTTCGTATACGCCGACGGCGACGGAGTTCGAGAGATTCAGGCTGCGCGCGTCCGAATTGTTTATCATCGGTATTCTTACGCAGCTGTCCGGGTTGTCGTGCAGAAGCTCCTCGGGCAGTCCTTTTGTCTCCTTGCCGAAGACTATGTAGGCATTGTCGGGATAAACTACATCCGAATGGATGTGCTCCGCCTTGGTTGAAAAATAGAAAAATTTTCCGCCTGCGTTCTTCTCAAAAAAGTCCGCGAGGTTTTCATAATATGTTATGTCGAGCAGATGCCAGTAGTCGAGTCCGGCTCTTTTGAGCTTGCGGTCGTCAATGGTGAATCCCATGGGCTTGACTATGTGCAGGCGCGAGCCGGTCGCGGCGCAGGTGCGCGCGATGTTGCCGGTGTTCTGCGGTATTTCGGGTTCAACGAGAACTATGTTCAGCTGCATTTTTGTCCTCCTGTTTCGTGCGTTTTGACAAAACAAATTTTGTCTTGAATCCCGGCGCGCTCCCTGCTCAAAATATAAAGGGAACGCCCGAAGCGTTCTGAAAAATAAAAAGGGGTGTGTTCTTTTATGAAGATGGCTCAGTCCGGATCGACTGCCAAAAATGTCATGGTCGCCCTCGCAGTCGGCGGCGCGGCGGCCGCAGTGTCGGGTGCGATGATGATGGGCTCGAACAATTCGCTCAAAAAGGCGAAAAAGAATGTCAAGAAGAGCGCCGCAAAGGCTATGAAGACAGTCAGCGGCATAATGGACGATGTGTCCTCGATGAAAAACTTCAAGATCTGACTTTTTAATGGGACTCGGTCGCCGCGCGGTTATTTTGCGGCGTTGTAGAGTCCCATTGCCTTTTCGATCTCTCCGTTTACGAGCAGGGGAATCGCGTCGCACGCCTCGAGGCAGGCGGAGCGCAGATTTTCGAGGTCGTCGCCCTTCATGACCGAGAGCACCCAGTCGGCGAGCGGCTGCTCGGGGTGGAGCTTCGCGCCGATGCCGAGCTTGATGCGCGGGAACTGATCGCTCTGAAGCTGATATATTATGCTCTTTATTCCGTTGTGACCGCCGTCCGTGCCTTTGCGGCGTATTCTGAGCCTGCCGCAGGGGAGAGAGATGTCGTCAAAAATTACGATTATCTTTTCGGGCGGAATCTTGTAGAACGAGGCTATGTCGCGCACCGCCTCGCCGGAGTTGTTCATGAAAGTCTGGGGCTTTGCGAGAATGCAGCGCTTGCCGCCGATTTCCGTGTCGCCTATGAGGGCGTTGAACTTCAAGCGGTTTATTTTTATATCGTTCTCCTGCGCGAAGAGATCGAGGCAGAGAAAGCCGGCATTGTGGCGGGTAAATTCATATTCCTTGCCCGGGTTGCCGAGCCCGACTATCAAAAATTCGGGCGCGCCGACAGCGCGGGGAGTGCGTCTGAAAAAATTCATATCTTTTTCCCTTACATTTTATACGGACGCCCGGAAACCCGAGCGCCCGTATGTTATTTTGACTTTATCAGAACTTTATATCGATCGCGAATTTGTCGGCGTTTGCCATGTCAAATTTTACGAACGACTGGTTCGCGGCGGACTTGTTCTCCGCAAACACGATGCTCGGGTTGAGCTTCTTGAGAGCCGATTTGACAGCGTCGGGGCTGTTGTAGCCCTTGGCGAGGACATTGAATGTGAATGTCCCGGTTTCGCCGGGAGCGATGGTCACATAGTTGGCCTCGTTGGTGCGCGAGCAGACCCAGATGTTGTCCGTTCCGTTCGCTTCGCTCTTCGCGTTGGAGATGACTATCGCAGTGTCGCTGCGGTTCTTTATTGAGACTGTCTGGGCGTAAACGTTCCAGCCCTCGCAGTTATTTTCATAGAACTTTGCAACATCGTCGGCGCTCATGCCGTAGAGCGATTTGAGTGTGATCTTGTAGACCTGGGGGATAGTCTTGTATGCGGTCATTGCGGTGTCGTCAACAGCTATCTCCTGTGCAGATGCCGTTCTCTTGTTGCCGACAGGGATGACTCCTCCGAGGACGAGTCCGCCGACAACTATCGCCGCGGCCGCGATGACGGCAATAATGATTATCGCCGCTTTCTTGCCTTTCTTCATGGCAATTTCACCGTCTTTCTTTTAAACTTTATGCTTATAGGGCTGCTTTATCTTCACCCAGCCCTTTTTGACCGTCTGTCTGGAGCGGGCGACTGCGAGCGAGTTGTCGGGGACATTCTCGGTCACGGTCGAGCCTGCCGCAGTGTATGCGTTTTCGCCGACCTCAACGGGAGCCACGAGGCAGGTGTGGCATCCGATAAATGCGCCGTCCTTGATTGTGGTGCGGCTCTTTTTGTTGCCGGAGTAGTTTGCCGTCGCGCAGCCGCAGCCGATGTTGATTCCCGTGCCGAGATCGGAGTCGCCGATATACGAAAGGTGGGATATCTTTGTATCTGCGCCTATCGTGCTGTTCTTGACTTCAACGAAGTTGCCGACATGGACGGAACTGCCGATAACGCTGCCGGGACGGATGCGGACGAACGGACCGATGTCCGCGCCGTCGAGTATCTTCGATGAGTAGCAGACCGAGCGGACGAACGAAACGCCGTCTTCTATCGTGCTGCTTTCAACGAGCGAGTCGGGACCTATCGTGCAGTCCTCGCCGATAACGCTGTCGCCTTTTATCACAGAACCGGTAAGAATCACGGTGTCCCTGCCGATTTTTGCGCCGGGGCAGATAATAACGCCGTCAGTGCAGGGGATCGACACGCCCGCACGCATATGCTTCTCAAGCTCGCGGTGGCGGGCAAGCTCGTTGAGAGCGTTGAGCTGAACCCTGTCGTTCGCGCCGAGGATTATATCCTCGCTCTGCGCCGTGAACGAACCTGCGCGCAGACCGTAGGATTTTATCTCTTCAAGGGCGTCGGTCAGATAGAACTCTTTCTTCGTGTTCTCTCCGCTCGCGCGCTTTGCGTTGAGGCTGTTGAGCGCGCGCATCAGAGCTTTGCCGTCAAACCAGAACGCGCCGGAGTTGACTTCTCTTACAGCCGCCTCTTCGGCGTTCGCGTCGCGCTGTTCGACTATCTTTTCAACCGAGCCGTCCGCCGAGCGGATTATCCTGCCGTAGCCGGTCGGATCGTCTATCTCCGCAGAGATAACGGTGACGCTGTTGCCCTCTTTTCTGTGCAGGGCGAGTGCATCGTATATTGTTTTTGCGTCGATGAACGGGGCGTCGCCGTTTAAAACGAGGACATCACCGCCGTTGCTTTCAATAAAGTTTCCCGCCTGCAAAACGGCGTGACCCGTTCCGAGTCTCTCGCTCTGGAGCACGGTCTCGCAGCTGCCTGCAAGGTGCGCGTCGAGATATTCCGCGCCGAAGCCTTTAACAACGCATATGTCGTCTATGCCGCTTTCTTTTACGGCGCCTATGACCCAGTCGATCATTGGCGCGAACAGAACCTCGGCGAGAGCCTTCGGCTTTTTGCTCTTCATTCGCGTGCCTTCGCCGGCGGCGAGAATAACAGCACATTTCTTATCCATAAAGCTCATTGTCCTTTCCTTATTGATACCCGTGCGGTATCTTAAAATATATTATGACAGAAAAAGAGTGAAATTACAAGCCATTGTGCATATGACGGCGCGATTTTTCAAAGATTTTATAAATCGAGAAGAACGCAGCTTGTGATGAAATCCTGTTTGTCGGTCGCGATGTGCCGTTTGTTGAGCACAGATTGCGCAAAAAATAAAGATGTGTCAACAAACATTGCATATTAAATGCACAATACAAAAAATAATTGCCTTTTGTATTGACATTGGAAATATAATTTGATAAAATTAATTTGTCAGATGACGATATTAATATGAAATATATTTTTGCTAATTGATTTTTATAAATGATATACAATAATTGATTTTGGAAAGTCGGTGATTTAATGCCGGTTAATAGGTGAGGCTTGCCGACATAAAACGCTCTGCTGCGTATGAACAGCTAATTGAAGAACATACATGGATGATATAAAATGGAGGTTATATAAACATGGGCGTTCTTGTTCTGATGATTTTGACAACGGTCGGAGCGACTCTCTCAGGCTTTCAAACGGTGAAGAGTATTTTTGAAAAGCGGATGTGGATATTTTGGGCGTTGCTGACGGGTGTGCTAATCTTTGCTGCGGCATATATATTCTTCCGTATCTTCTGCCGTGGTAGCTATACATAAAATTACAGACACTTTTTCGGCGCAGGGAGGCTCTCCCTGCGCTATATATAATTGTATAGTCAAATCTGTACAAAAGAAAAGTCGCAAAAATCGCTATTTTATTGTAAAAATATATGGTATTTTTCCTGCCGGTCTGCTATAATAACATGAGGCGAAGATGCAGCCTTTGGTTTCTGCATCTTCTTCGCAGCTAAAAACACTATTTACGGAGGTATATCATGGCTCACAAGTACGTTTATTTGTTCTCCGAGGGCAACGCTCAGATGAGAGAGCTTCTCGGCGGTAAGGGCGCGAACCTTGCTGAAATGACAAACATCGGTCTTCCTGTTCCTCAGGGCTTCACCATCACCACCGAGGCCTGCACACAGTACTATGAGGACGGCCGCGAGATCAATCCCGAGATCATGGCAGAGATCAACGAGTACATCGTCAAGATGGAAGGCATCACCGGCAAGAAGTTCGGTGATAAGGAGAATCCGCTCCTCGTTTCCGTCCGTTCCGGCGCCCGCGCTTCCATGCCCGGCATGATGGACACTATTCTTAACCTCGGTCTTAACGAGGAAGTCGTTGAGGCTATCGCAGAGAAGTCCGGCAATCCCCGTTGGGCTTGGGACTGCTACAGAAGATTCATTCAGATGTATTCCGACGTCGTTATGGAGGTCGGTAAGAAGTATTTCGAGCAGCTCATCGACGCTATGAAGACGAAGAAGGGCGTGACCCAGGACGTCGAGCTTACCGCTGACGATCTCAAGGAGCTCGCTTCTCAGTTCAAGGCTGAGTACAAGGCAAAGATCGGCACCGATTTCCCGACCGATCCCAAGGAGCAGCTCATGGGCGCTATCAAGGCTGTTTTTCGTTCGTGGGACAACCCCCGCGCAAACGTCTATCGCCGCGACAACGATATCCCCTATTCGTGGGGTACTGCCGTTAACGTCCAGTCCATGGCGTTCGGCAACATGGGCGATGACTGCGGCACCGGCGTTGCGTTCACCCGCGACCCCGCAACCGGCGCTAAGGGCCTGTTCGGTGAGTTCCTCACCAACGCACAGGGCGAGGACGTCGTCGCAGGTGTCCGTACTCCCATGAAGATCGCTGAGATGGAGCAGAAGTTCCCCGAGGCGTTCGCAGAGTTCAAGAAGGTCTGCAAGATTCTTGAAGACCATTACAGAGATATGCAGGACATGGAGTTCACCGTCGAGCACGGCAAGCTCTTCATGCTTCAGACCCGTAACGGTAAGAGAACCGCTCAGGCAGCTCTCAAGATTGCCTGCGATCTCGTTGACGAGGGTATGAGAACCGAGGAAGAGGCTGTTCTTATGATCGAGCCCAGAAACCTCGACACCCTCCTTCATCCCCAGTTTGACGCAAAGGCACTCAAGGCCGCTACCCCGATCGGTAAGGGTCTTGGCGCTTCTCCCGGCGCTGCATGCGGCAAGATTGTCTTCACCGCTGACGACGCTGAGGCTTGGAAGGCAAGAGGCGAGAAGGTTGTCCTTGTCCGCCTTGAGACTTCTCCCGAGGACATCACCGGCATGAAGGCATCTCAGGGTATCCTGACTGTCCGCGGCGGTATGACCTCTCACGCAGCTGTCGTTGCCCGTGGTATGGGTACCTGCTGTGTCTCCGGCTGCTCCGAGATCATCATGGACGAGGAGAACAAGAAGTTCACCCTTGCAGGCAAGACCTTCCATGAGGGCGACTTCATCTCCATCGACGGCTCCACCGGTAACATCTATGACGGCATCATCCCGACTGTCGACGCTTCCATCGCAGGCGAGTTCGGCAGAATCATGGGCTGGGCTGATAAGTACAGAACCCTTAAGGTTCGCACCAACGCAGATACTCCGCGCGACGCAGCCAAGGCTGTTGAGCTCGGCGCAGAGGGCATCGGCCTTTGCCGTACAGAGCATATGTTCTTCGAGGCTGACAGAATCGCTGCTTTCCGCGAGATGATCTGCTCCGATACTGTTGAAGAGAGAGAAGAAGCTCTTGAGAAGATTCTTCCCTATCAGCAGGGCGACTTCGAGAAGCTCTATGAGACCCTCGAAGGCAAGCCGGTCACCATCCGCTTCCTTGATCCGCCTCTCCACGAGTTTGTTCCCACCGAGGAGGCTGACATCGAGGCTCTTGCAGCTGCAAAGCATAAGAGCGTTGAGGATATCAAGGCTATCATCGCTTCTCTCCATGAGTTCAACCCGATGATGGGTCACCGCGGCTGCCGTCTGGCTGTCACATATCCCGAAATCGCAAAGATGCAGACTGCTGCTGTTATCCGCGCTGCTATCAATGTTCAGAAGAAGCATCCCGATTGGAAGATTGTTCCCGAGATCATGATTCCCCTTGTCGGCGACGTCAAGGAGTTCAAGTTCGTCAAGAAGATCGTTGTCGAGGTTGCTGACGCTGAGATAAAGGCTGCCGGCATTGACCTTGAGTATGAGGTCGGCACCATGATCGAGATCCCGAGAGCGGCTCTCACCGCTGACGAGATCGCTGCTGAGGCTGATTTCTTCTGCTTCGGCACCAATGACCTGACTCAGATGACCTTCGGCTTCAGCCGTGACGATGCAGGCAAGTTCCTCAACGCTTACTATGACACCAAGATCTTTGAGAACGATCCGTTCGCAAAGCTTGATCAGAACGGCGTCGGCAAGCTCATGCAGATGACCATCGCTATGAGCAAGCCCGTCAACCCGAAGCTCCACTGCGGTATCTGCGGTGAGCACGGCGGCGACCCGACTTCCGTCGAGTTCTGCAACGACATCGGCCTTGATTATGTTTCCTGCTCGCCCTTCCGCGTGCCGATCGCACGCCTCAGCGCAGCACAGGCAGCTATTCGCAAAAAGCACTAATCACAAGTTTGGGGCTTTTAGCATAGCAATATAGCTTAAGAATACGGTCACACAGTTCTCTGAATTGTGTGACCGTTATTTTTTTATTTACAATGAATAGATAGATTTTAGCCGTTGCTTTTAACCTAGAAGCAACGGCTTTTTTTCGTTCATAAAAAGTTTACAAACTTTTTTGCTTTAGGTAGTCCACAAATAGGCCTTCTCGCTGCCTACCTATTGAGGGATAAATTATTATCCTCGTGAACCTTGACAAATGAATACACATTCAATAGGTACATTCCTGATCGGAGACAAAAAAGTCTTAGCCGAATGAAGGCGCGCCAAGAACTTCCTTACCATAGAGGTTATTACGGAAAGAAAGGTTGATAGCGATTCCGAGCCATTCAGAAATATCCGACTGCTACGGATAAGGCGATGAAACGATCAAGGGACAATGATACTTCCCTAAGGGGCTGGCGGAGTACCCGGCAGAGGTGAAATTCCTATGAGTTCGGTCAGCAGCCGAACGCCTATTGATTTCCTTTTATGTTTTTGGGGGATGAGATCGAATTAAATGCAGCTATCAAAGCATAGGACATATGCCTGTGTTTTGATGGTCTAATGATCCAAATTTATAAGAAGGAGGAAAAGCGAAGATGCCAAACTGTAAAACCATAGCGATATGTAATCAGAAGGGCGGTGTGGGCAAAACAACTACTGCGGTAAATCTTGGAGTAGGTCTTGCTATGCAGGATAAAAAAGTACTTCTTGTTGATGCAGACCCGCAAGGAGATTTAACTACTTGCCTCGGTTGGCAAGATACGGACAGCTTAACGCATACACTGGCCAATAAACTGTTGGCGGTGATGCGAGAAGAACAGCAGGATCCGCTTGTCGGTATGCTCAATCACAAGGAAAAAGTTGATCTTGTTCCCTCGAATCTTGAACTTGCTTCGACAGAAATGAGCCTTGTTACTGCGATGAACAGAGAACGTATTATGAAAAGTTATCTTGACCAGGTGAAAGACAAATATGACTATATACTTATAGATTGTATGCCCTCGCTTGGCATGATAACGCTTAATGCTCTCACAGCGGCAGATAGCGTAATTATACCCGTGCAAGCACAGTATTTGCCCGCCAAAGGTATGACACAGCTTTTAGCGACAATTGCAAAAGTAAAAAAGCATACTAATCCCAATCTGCATGTAGACGGTGTTTTGCTGACACTTGTAGATGGAAGAACAAATCTTGCAAAAAGTACCGTAGAAACATTACGAAATCATTTTGGAAGTTACATTAAAATCTATAAGACGAGCATACCCATTGCCGTGAAAGCTGCCGAAGTATCCTCAAAAGGGAAAAGCATATATGCATATGAACCAAACAGTATTGTGTCAAAAGCTTATGCAGACTTTACAAAGGAGGTGTTAGCTGATGACAGAAAGAAAGAGCGACTTCACGTTACCCACGAATATGCTCGATGATCTGTTTTCTACACAGGAGGAACGAGATGATGCAAAGCTTAGCAAAATACGGGATATTCCATTAATAGAGATTGACGATTTTCCCGAACATCCGTTTAAGGTGCGCGATGATGAAGATATGATACAGCTTGTGGAGAGTGTAAAGAAACGAGGAGTTATTACGCCGGCTACTGTTCGTCAAAAAGAGGATGGCAGATATGAACTTGTCTCAGGACACAGACGAAAAAGAGCTTGTGAGCTTGCCGGGTTTGAATCCCTCCGCTGCGAGATTGTAAACCTTGATCGTGATGCTGCGACTGTTCTTATGGTAGAGAGTAACTACCAACGTTCGCAGATACTACCCTCAGAAAAGGCATTTGCCTACAAAATGAGGCTTGAAGCTATGAAGCGGCAAGCAGGTAGACCAAGTAAAGATAATTTAGTCCCAGTGGGACTAAATTCTTCACGGGTAGAGCTTGCCGAACAAAGCGGCGAAAGTCAAACTCAAATTCAGCGGTATATTCGTTTAACTAACCTTGTTCAAGAACTGCTTGATCTTGTGGACGATGGTAGAATCAAGATGCGTCCAGCTGTGGAACTTTCATATTTGGACGAGGACTGCCAGCGGGCGATTGTTGATGAAATTGACCTGAACCAATGTACCCCGTCCCATGATCAATCTATTCGCATGAGAAAAATGTTCGAAGAGGGAAAACTTACACCGGAAGCAATTACAGCTATCATGACCGAGCAAAAGCCCAATCAGCGCGAGCGCTTTATTATTCGAGGAGATAGGGTAAGAAGTCTTATACCCAAAAGTGTTCCGTTAGATCAGACAGAGGAATATATTGTAAAAGCACTCAAATATTATGCTGATTTTATGCGAAAGCGCACGGAGCGGGGCAGCCGTTAGAAAAGGAGCATGTTTGTTGTGACTTCCCCTTTCTCACACTCTATCCCCTTTATAACTACCACATACTAACCGAAAAACAATCTGTTTTAAATTAAACTCTATCTTACTTAAGCAAATAAGAGTTCTGCATTTGAATTTGTGGAAAAGCCAATGTTAAATGGTCGGCGTGGTTGAATAATTGAGAAGAAATGTGAAAAAGGGCAAGCTCTGAACATATATTTGTACTTTGCGATTGGCAGACAATGCCTTGCACATCACGAATAGGCTCGCCCCTGTTTTTCGGGTAGTAAAAAAAGTTTCAAAATAACCCAACAGGCTCGAGACAAATAGAAAATGGAGGTTAAGGCCATTGGCAAAAAAATTTTTAACGGGTCAAAAATATAAAACAGATTATCAAATTAAATAAATTTGTTTAGACACATCGTATCATATGGTGTGTTTCTTGTTTTTTAGGAGGTAAAAACAAAATGAAAACACATTCGTTTAAGCGTTGGATTGCAGGACTGCTTTCTGCCGCGTTGTGCCTTTCCGCATTTTTGGGACTTGGTATAACTAAAGCCTTTGCTAAAGGTGAGCAGGCGGAAGTGTCTTTGGTTTCATTCCCCCGCGAGGGTGATGCTAATTATAGTACAACCACATGGGGACATGATGATATAAAACTTATGAACGGTTGGTTCTTTCAGAAAGGAAAGTATCTTACGGTTTATTCAATGGGTTCATATAACGGTAAAATATGTTACTGTATCGAACCCAGTACCATGGTGAAAAGCGGAGATAGATTATATTCGACCAATGAAACATATTGGGATAATTATCCAGATAAATACAATAAGACGATTTCTGGGGAAAATGTTAAGCTAATTATAGGGCGCATTCTACAGTATGGCTATACCGGAACTATAAGCACATCATGGCGTTCACAGAATTCAGAGGATGCAGCGAAACTTTCCAATGCTACAGCCACGCAGCTTCTTATATGGGAAACTATCGTTGGTGAGCGCGATGCGGAGTTTAACCATGTTGCTCCAAAGAATTGTAGTTCAGTTCTTGACTATATACGGGCAGACAATCCACTTCGCTCAGAGATATTGAACTATTATAATCATATTGTTGATAGGGTTCAGAGACATACGAAATTGCCGTCCTTTTGCTCTGCTACAATTGATGGAGCCCAGAATATTGAACTTAAGTGGGACGGGAACTCTTATACCGCCACACTTACAGATACTAACAATGTCCTTCAGGATTACACTTTTTCCAGTGGTTCTTCTGGAGTTCAGATTAAAGTCAGCGGAAGAAATCTGATTGTTACTTCATCAGAAGCACCATCATCACCGATTACAATTGTTGCTAAGAAAAACGATTCACAGAGAAAAGGTCTTGTCGTATGGGGCGATGGAGTTTATGCGCCGGGTGAAGGTGTACAGGACCTTGTAACATATGTGCAAGAGGTTGATGATCTTGTACAAGGGTTTGTTAATTTAAACGTATCCTATGGTTCTGCTAAGATTGTAAAGACTTCTGAAGACGGTCATATTGACAATATTACCTTTACTGTTATAGGTAATGGCGTTAATCAGACAGTTAAGACAAATTCTAAGGGCGAGATACGGATTGACAATCTAATGCCTGGTGACTATAGCGTGACCGAAATGAGCTATGACAAATATGAGCCACAGGAGTCTCATCATGTAACTGTTGTATCAGGAAAAATAGCGACAGTGACTTTTAATAATAAGCTCAGACGTGGAGATTTAAAAATCATAAAGTCTTCGGAAGATAACCTCAACGAGGGCGTGACCTTCCACCTCTACGGTACCTCGCTCTCGGGCATTGCTGTGGACGAATATGCCGTGACTGATGCGGACGGCGTGGCGACTTTTGAAGATGTCCTTATTTCCGGTTCTACGCCTTATACGGTCGAGGAAGTGGACACTGCTGTTCGCTATGTCGTTCCCGAAGCGCAGTCTGCGCCTATCCGCTGGAACGAGGTTGCAAATCGTAGCTTCCTCAATATTCTGAAGAAGTTCTCTGTGACCGTTACCAAGAGCGACGCTGAAACCGGTACGGCGCAGGGTGATGCTTCTCTTGCCGGTGCGGTCTATGGCATCTATAAGGGTGAAATGCTTGTGGATACCTACACCACCGACAAGAGCGGACGGTTCGTAACCAAGGAATATATCTGCGATGACGATTGGACGGTGCGTGAGATTAATCCGTCTGAGGGCTATCTTCTTGATACTACCGTTCATAAGGTCGGCGCAGAGCCGCAGCTTTATACCGTGGAGCATAATCAGACGGCAAATGATGTGACTGAGCAGGTCGCAAAGGGCAATGTTGCCATCATCAAGCACACCGATAACGGCGATACGCAGATCGAAACACCCGAAAATGACGCTGAGTTTGCCGTGTACCTGAAAGCTGCAGGCTCTTATGATAATGCAAAGGATACCGAGCGTGACTATCTCACCTGTGACGAAAACGGCTTTGCACAGACAAAGGATATGCCTTACGGCATCTACACCGTACATCAGGTGTCAGGCTGGGAAGGCAGCGAGCTGATGTCCGACTTTGATGTGTTCATTTCTCAGAATGGGGCGACCTATCGCTATCTCATCAACAATGCTCCCTTCAACAGCTTTATCAAAATCGTGAAGCAGGACGCAGAAACCGGTAAGACCATTCCTTATGCAGGTGCAGGATTCAAGATTTATGACCCGGACGGGAATCCTGTGACAATGACCTTCACCTATCCGACATCGACCAATATTGATGTGTTCTATACCGATGATGAGGGTTCACTGATTACACCTGAAAAACTGCCTTACGGCAGGGGGTATTCCATTGTTGAAGTGCAGGCTCCCTATGGATATGTACTTGATGAAACACCTATTTATTTTGACGTGACACAGGAAAACTCTATAGAAGAAAGTGGGGTTACAATAATAAAAGTAAATAAAAATAATTTTGCACAGAAGGGCACAATTGCAGTAGAAAAGACGGGAGAAGTGTTCTTTGGGGTTTCTGTTTCAGGAGGCATAGATGAAAGTGGCAATGAACTACCTATCATATATCAGCCGCAGTACGAAAAGCGTGGGCTTTCTGGTGCGGTCTATGAGGTCGTTGCCGCAGAGGATATTATTACCCCTGATGGTACCGTCAGAAATCATAAGGGCGATGTTGTTGATACCATTATTACCGATGAAAATGGAATAGCTATGAGTTGTGAACTCTACCTTGGTGAATATGAGGTGCGCGAAGTCACTGCTCCTAACGGTATGGTTCTCAATCCTGAATCCCGTTTCGTGGAGCTTGTCTATGCCGGTCAGAATGTGGCTGTGACCGAAACTGCGACTTCTTTCGAAAACGAACGTCAGAAGGTGGAAATCAGTCTTGTGAAGTCCATTGAGCAGAATGAACGCTTCGATATCGGCACAAACGGTGAGATGAAGAATATTACCTTTGGGCTGTTTTCTGCCGAAGAAATCGTATCGACCAGCGGCACTTTTATTCCAGCGGATGGTCTTATCGAGATTGTTTCTCTCAATGAGGATGGAACGGCAACGATTAAGACAGACCTTCCTTATGGAAGATACTATGTGCAGGAAATTGCTACAGATAGCCACTACAAGCTTTCTGACGCTAAGTATCCTATAATTTTTGAGTATGTCGGTCAGGATACGGCGGTCGTAAAGATTGCTGTCAATGATGGTAAGGCAATCAAAAATGACCTGATTTATGGTTCTGTTTCCGGCAAGAAGGTTGATGAGGACGGCAACGCTCTCGGCGGTGCGATGATTGGGCTGTTTCGCACGGATGACGGCGAGTTTACAAAGGAAAACGCTCTGATGACTACCACTTCTGCCGAAGATGGTAGTTTTTCTTTTGAGAATATCCCTTGCGGCACTTGGTATGTCCGTGAGATTGAACAGCCCACAGGCTTCGTGCTGGATGATACCATCTATCCTGTGACGATTGGCACAGACGGTCAGGTCGTAGAGATTGAGATTGTCAACGAGTATGGCCGTGGCAACATTCATCTGACCAAGGTGGATTCCGAGTATCCCGATAACAAGCTGACTGGAGCAGTATTTGAGGTTTACAAGGACAGCAATAATAATAGTAAGCTGGACGAAGGCGACGAACTGCTCGGCACACTGACTGAAAAAGAAATCGGTGAATACGGAATGAATGACCTGTTCTACGGTCGCTACTTTGTCAAGGAAACCAAAGCACCGGATGGCTTTGTTCTCGATACTGACGTGTATGAGGTGGTGATCGACACAGACGGCAAGACTTATGATGTCGAAAACAAAGCGGGTGTCGGCTTTATCAATGAGGTGATGCGTGGCAACCTGAAGATTGTTAAGACCTCATCTGATGGTAAGGTCAAGGGTTTTGCATTCCGCATTACTGGTGCAAACGGCTATGAGATTATCCTTGAAACTGATGAGAATGGCGAGATTTTTATAGAGGGGCTTCGTATTGGAGACTATACCGTATCTGAGATGAACAATTCTGCTTCTTCTATGTATGTTTTGCCTGATGATAAAACGGCAACAGTTAAGAGTGGTGCCACTACTATTGTGGAGATGCACAATGTGGTGCGTGAAACGCCCAATACTGGAGAACCCGATAATTTATCGCTTGTACTCACGCTTATGGGACTGTCCACGCTGGGAATTGCTGCGAGTAGTTTTCTCAGATTTAAAAATAAAAAGAAAGAAGAGGGTAATTAATGGAACTTAAAACTATTGTAGCTATTGTATTGGTAGTTGTTATTGTTGGCGGATTTGTTTTCTTGCAGATTAAGAATAGGAAAAAGTAATTTGATTGTCTGTGGGGCAGAGCTAAACTCTGCCCCTTTTATAAGGAGTGATATAGATGGAGCGACTAAAAACCGTGGAGAGCCGTGTGCTTTCTGTTTTAAAAGACTGCCCGAGAGCAAGGTTCGACGATATGATACTTTTTATGCATTACTATGACCGATATGCGGACTATCTTTGCGCTGGCAAACTTCCACTCAATGACTTAGCATTCAATTACAAGGCTTACGGACTTCCGTGCTTTGAAACGATTCGTAGAGCAAGGCAGCGTGTGCAGTCACTTTTTCCTGAGTATTCCCGTAGTGCCGACAATGATGACAATATCGTTATCATTATCGGTATTTCCTAAGTTAGGGGGTAAATAACTATGCCAACAAGGAAAACCACAGCCGAACAGGGCTTACAGCAGAAAATAAAAGTTCTGACAAAGCTTTTTGATGCCGGCTGCAAAACCGAAAAGGCTTTGAAGTCACTGACCTTGTCGACGATACTGAAAATTCCCGATGTAACCGTGCCGGATATGACGGTCATCATTGAGCTTCAGGAGCATGTCGTAAAGAACCGCCTTTTCTCCTATTTGGGAGGTGGGATGGATGGGTCGAGTGACACGAGCGAGTGACCGCCACATCATTTGGAGCAACCGAAGCCTTGATGTGGACGACTGGCGAGAGGATTACAAGGAGTTCCTTGAAGCTAATGAGCTGGACGACGACCCGAATGATGAGCAGGCGCTCTATGAGTGGATGGTGGAAACCAATGACGACTACCTCTCCGATGAGCGAGTCAACCTGAATGTTCAGCTTTCCCTGCCGATCATTGTCATTGGCGACATCGGCAGATGGAACGGCAGAGTGATGGGCTACAAGGACATCCCCTCCGGCAACATCCGAGATTGCCTGTATGCCGACACCGACTATACCGAATGGTATGTAGATAAGTACGGCGATCTTCGTGCCGATGCAACTCACCACGACGGCACAAATCACTATCTCTACCGTGTGTTCAAAGACGGTGTTTCCGAAACACAGATGGAGAACCTGAGAGATAAAATCTATCACGGCAAAGCCACACGAGCCGATATTACCCGGCTGACCCGGCGACTTGGGGATGAGATCGCCGCCGTTTACGGCTTTGACATCCCAAAACAACGAACACCGCAAGAAAGGGGCGCAAGATAATGACAGATTTCACACTGCGACCGCTGACCGTTCCCGAACGCAAATACACCTACGCTCAAAGCTCGCAGCTTCAAGGGCAGACAGGCAATATCGGTTATCTGCGTGGGGACTTCGGCTCAAGCGGCGATCAGTTTTATACCACTTGGTTTGATACCAGACCGCAATGGAAAAGCGATGAGTTCAAGCGGGACTTGGACGATGTAATCAACGCCCTGCGCTCCGAGGAGTACGGGCTGCTTCAAAGCCGTTCTCAGATGGTGCGTTATGGGCGTGAGAACAAGGAAAGCGAAATGCAGGGTGCTTATACCACTGAGTTCGGCTTCCGAGCAGATACCGAGAAATATGCGTTCGTGCTTCGCTGTAATCCAACGAGGGGCGACTATAACTTCTACTGCCTCTGCTATGTAAAGGAATGGCTGGACAAGCACATCGAAGAAGCCAACCGGGATATTCGCTTTATTGACAGCCACTATAAAGAGCTGTTCCGCATCCCCGACGGCGAGCGCATCATCGTAACAGACCGTGACGGCAAGACGGAAAGCTATCCCTGCCGCTATATTGATAACTATCACACAGAGGTTGGATGCAATCTCTTTCACATTTGTGAGTTTGCCGAGCGTATGGAGCAAGGCGGCTGTACCTACGCTCCAATGGAGCCGCCCTTGCCTCCGATGTGCTATTCCATACTCCCGTCAACCGGCGAAGTCATTCAAATTGACCGCTGGCAAAAAGGTTATACCGCCACAAGTTTTAACGACGGGAATCGTGCGGAGAACGAAGCAATTAAAGATAAGTTTAATGAGAAGCTGGGCGTGACTAAGGCACAGGAGCAGGCGATGCTTGCCGGTTCTATGATCCGGTGGGACTCCATTGCCGCCAAACCCAAGAGCTATGATGAGAACGGCAAAGCCATCAAGCCAAAAGACTATGAACGATAAGGAGGTGTCCGCCGATGGCACGAAAATACGACTTCATTTCGGAGCTGTATAACCGAACCTGCAAAACGGTCGTTGCAAACCCCGAAAGCTGGGAAGCGTTTCTGCGCTCTGCCTGCTACAACTACCGTCTGCGCTTTGATGAACAGCTTTTGGTTCACGCACAGCGACCGGACGCCACCGCCGTTCTTCAGATCGACGACTGGAACCAAAAGTTTGGGCGATGGGTCAATCGTGGGGCGCACGGCATTGCCGTTTTTGAGGATGCCGACCAACGCCGCCAGCGGCTTGTCCACTACTTCGATATTTCCGACACGCATCCCAGCCGCTTTTCCCGCAGAGTTCCCATTTGGCAAATGCGGGACGAATACACGGCAGAAGTGATCGACACGCTGGAAAGCACCTTCGGAGAGTTGAACGACAAGGAAACCCTTGCCGTTGCCATCGAGTCGGCGGCAAGAAACGCCGTAGAGGACAACATCCCCGACTATCTCCCCGACCTTCTTTACAGCGTGAAAGACAGCTTCCTGGACGGCGTATCCGAAGAAGAAATCACCCACATTTTCAAAACGGCGGTGCGAAACAGCGTCGCCTATATGACGATGACCCGCCTGGGCATTGAAGCCGGAGAATACTTTGAACCCGATGATCTTCGGGATGTGGTGAATTTTACGACCCCTGCCACGCTGAACGCCCTCGGCTATGCCACCAGCGATATTGCGGAGATGGGACTTGCGGAGATTTCCCGCACCATTCTTGCCCTCGACCGTCAAAATCGCATAATTGCAGAGAAAACCAAAGCCGATTACAATGTAGGCAAAGAAAAAACCGAAAGGAGTCCTGACGATGAACGAGATCACTTACACGATGCAGGGGGATTATCTGCTCCCCGATCTGACAATGCCGGAGCAGCCGGAGCTGTCGATGGGCAGGTACGCCCGGATGCGGAAGAAGTTCCTGAAGGAGCATCACAAGGTACGCTACTACAACCTGCTGACGAGCTGCGCCCTGAACGAGCATCTGAACGACACGGAGCGCAGAGCGAACGAGATGGAACAGATGCTGACGGAGCAGATGGCAGCGTCGGAGGGCGTGACGGAGAATCTGAAAGCGACGGATATGATGAGCTGGGTTCGGAAGATGAACAGTATCCGGAGCCGGGTTCAGGAGATCGTGATGGCGGAGGTAATCTTCGCTTAGACTATTACGACCGAAGTCACGAGGATAAAAGCCTGCCGTTCTTTGGCGGCGACGACACCGTTCGTGAAATCCTCGGCACCACGCCGCACCTGAAGGCAAGCAAGGACGAGATACGGGCATTCTTTGAAGCTACCGCTGATGAGAACGCCCGTATTTCTTATATCAAGCGCATTTTCAACAACGACTACACCGAGGTCATTCTGAGCGATGGACGGCGTGTGGGCTACAAGACCTATCAGAATGTGTTGCAGCTTTGGGAGGGCAGTTATCTCTCCCGCACGGCACAGAGTTTCTATGATTGGGGCGTAATTGCCCAGCATTTTGAAGCGATGCGGCTGCTTGGGGAGTTGCAGGACACGATGAAGCCGCTGCCGTCCATTGACGGGCAGTTGAGCTTGATGACAGCAGGAGCAGAGGAACGAAAGCCCTCTGCTTTTACTTTCTCTCAGGAGATCATCGACGCTGTTCTCACCCGTGGCAGCGGCATTTCTGAGGGGAAAATGCGAATCTATGATCAGTTCCAAAAGAGCCTGTCTGCAAAGGAAAACGCAGATTTCCTGAAAAATGAATACGGCTGGGGCGGAGTCTATCCGGCTATTGTCGGAGCCGGTGTTGATGAGCAACACGACGGTAAGGGTATCCGTATTTCTAAAGGCATCGGAAGCGATAAACCTCATATCGACCTGAAATGGAGTCAGGTGGAGAAGCGTATTGCCGAGCTGATAAAACTCGACCGTTACTTGAACCCCAAGGAAAAGGCACAGTACCCTGCGTGGCTGCAAAGGCAGGAAGAACGCCGTGCAGCACTTGCCGAGGAACGAAGGAACAGAGAAATCTTGTCTACCGCACCTTCCGAAAAGGAAGAGCCGAAAAATGAGCGATATGAGTACCACCTCGGCAGCACCGTCTATCTCGGCGCAAACGAGTATGAAATCCTGTCGTTTGATGATGAGCGTGTGATGCTCTATGATACGCAGTTTCCGCTTTTCAACAAGGAAATGACGAGAGCTGAGTTCGACAGCAAGGTGCAGGAGAACCCGCTGAATGACCATTTGAAGGTCGCTAAAAAACAGCCCGAAGAAAAAGAGGTCGAGTATGACATCGGGATGGGCTATCTCGGCAACGGACTGACCGTTTGGAACCGTGCCGTGGAGGTCAATGGGGACTATCAGAACATTGCTCATATCTCCCCCGAAGGTGAGATCACCTTCTATGTGCAGGACTTGCCGCAGAGCGTTGTGGAGCGTATCAGACAGGCGGCAGAAAGAGAAAAGCCAAAGGATGCTGCTTTGCCGGAGTTCTATCAGGCGTATCTTAAAACCAAAGCAGACAATCCGAGTAGCCTTTTGCTGTATCAGGTGGGTGACTTCTTTGAAGCCTATGCTGATGACGCAGAGGTCGTCGGGACAGCCCTTGATTTGACGCAGACGACCCGTGCCGTCGATCACAACACCCGTGTCCCTATGGTGGGATTTCCGCAGCACCGCTTGGAAACCTACCTTACAATGCTGACCGACAGAGGGTACGATGTAGAGGTCAACGCTTTGGAGGACGGTAAACGCATTACCCGCACCGTGGTTTCCACCACGAAGGAAGCACCCATCGAGTCCAAACCTATCGGCAGGATCGACTATCTCGGCACGGACGGCAAGGTCGGTGAAAGCATCGAGTACACCAGCCCTTATAGTTTCGAGAAGGACATCAAGGAGGAAAACTACTACGGTGTGCCGATGAGTATTGTTCTGTATAAGGACAAAGACGGCAACACGATTCCGCACGGTTTTATCGCACAGCTTGACCCACCGCCCAAGGGCTTTGAGATCATCGACAGCCCGTATTTGCCGGAAAATCCTCTGGACAAGGCGAAGCATCTCATTGATGATTTTTGCCGTGAGGAGTATCAGCGTGAGGATGGTGCGGACTACACCGACCTTACTGATGTCGGCGTTGCCTACACCACGACTGAGGACGACAAGCACGAAATACAGGCAAGGGTCAATCTTGTGGATTTTCGCATTGAAACTCTTGCAGACGGCAAAGTCGTCCGAAGTGTGCAGTATTCGTCCATTGAAGAACTGACCGAAATAGGACTGCAAGCATTGTCCTTTGACGACCTTGTTTATCTCTCCGAGGAAGAACTTGCACAGGTGGAAGCACCTCTTACCCCTGTTTGGGAGCATCCGAAGAAAAGCCGGGTGCAGACCTTTGATATTCATCCCGAAATCCCAATGGCAGACCGTCATACCTTTGACCTTGCTTCTCACGAGGTCGAGGAGGTCAACAAGAAAGAACGCTTCCACCGCAACTATGCGGCAATCACCGTTCTGAAAAGGTGTCAGGAAGAAAACCGCTTCGCCACACCGGACGAGCAGATCATCCTTTCCAAGTATGTGGGCTGGGGCGGTATTCCCGAAGCCTTTGATGAGAGAGCAGGTTCTTGGCAGACAGAGTTTGGGATGCTGAAAAACATCCTATCGCCGGAGGAATACGCTTCCGCAAGAGAAAGCACTCTGACCGCTTTCTACACGCCGCCAACGGTTATCAATGCCGTGTATAAGGTGATGAAACAGCTTGGATTCCGTGAGGGCAACATCTTGGAACCGTCCTGCGGCATCGGGCATTTTATCGGTATGCTTCCCGAAGAAATGAAGGAAAGCAAGATCTACGGTGTGGAGCTGGATACGGTTTCTGCCGGCATCGCACAGCAGTTATATCAAAAGTCCTCTATCGCCGCACAGGGCTTTGAGGAAACCAACCTCCCCGACAGCTTCTTTGATGCCGTTGTGGGGAATGTCCCCTTCGGAGATTTCAAGGTTCCTGACAAGCGTTACGACAAGCACAAGTTTCTCGTCCACGACTACTTCTTCGCCAAATCCTTGGACAAGCTCCGTCCGGGCGGCGTAATGGCGCTCATCACCAGCAAGGGAACGATGGATAAGGAAAACTCCGCTGTCCGAAAGTATATTGCTCAGCGAGCCGACCTGCTTGGTGCTATCCGTTTGCCGAACAACACCTTTAAGGGAAATGCCGGGACGGAAGTCGTTTCGGACATTCTTATTCTGCAAAAGCGTGACCGCATTGTGGATATAGAGCCGGATTGGGTACAGCTCGGCACGGATGAAAACGGTATCCTGATGAACAGGTACTTTGTTGAGCATCCCGAAATGATACTCGGAGAGATGAAAATGGTGTCGGGGCGTTTCGGTCCCGAAGCCACCTGCGTCCCTTACGAGGGGGCAGACCTTGCCGAGCAACTCGGCGAAGCCGTTTCCAATATTCACGGTGAGCTGACCGCATATGAGGTGGAGGATGAGCTTGCAGAGGAGGACAATTCCATTCCCGCAGATCCCACCGTCCGTAACTTCTCCTATACGGTGCTGGACGATAAAATCTACTTCCGAGAAAACAGCCGTATGGCTCCGGTGGAGGTATCGGCTACCGCAGAGAACCGCATAAAGGGTATGATCCGCATCCGTGATTCGGTCAGAAAGCTGATCGAATTGCAGACGGAGGACTACCCCGACCCGGAAATTAAAGCGGAGCAGGAGCGATTAAACGCTCTTTATGATACCTTTTCCAAGCAGTACGGACTTATCAACAGCCGTGCCAACATCTCCGCATTTTCGCAGGACAGCTCCTTTTCTCTGCTCTCGGCTCTTGAGGTCTTGGGCGATGAGGGGCAGCTCGAACGAAAGGCGGATATATTCTACAAGCGAACCATCAAGCCACACACCCCGGTCACTTCCGTAGATACCTCCAGCGAAGCGCTTGCCGTTTCTATGGGCGAAAAAGCCCGTGTGGATATGGATTATATGTGCGAGCTGACCGGCAAGACCGACGAAGAAATCTTTGCGGACTTGAAGGGCGTTATCTTTCTGAACCCGATGTACGGGTACGGCAATTCCACGCAGGCAAAGTACCTGATGGCAGACGAATACCTCTCCGGCAATGTCCGGGAAAAGCTGGTACTCGCCCGAAAGTCGGCGGAGCTTTACCCCGAAGATTACACCGTCAATGTGGAAGCACTGGAACGGGTACAGCCGAAAGACCTGACCGCCAGCGAGATCGCTGTTCGGCTTGGTGCTACTTGGCTGCCGACCGAAATTGTCGAACAGTTTATGTTTGAGTTCTTGGGAACACCGAGGTACGCACAGTGGAACATCAAGGTTCATTTCTCTGCCTATACCGGCGAATGGAACATTGAGGGCAAGTCCTATGACCGCAGCAATGTGAAGGCATACAGCACCTACGGTACGGGGCGCATCAACGCCTACAAAATCATCGAGGAAACACTGAACCTTAAAGATGTCCGCATCTTCGACTATGTAGAGGACGCAGACGGCAAAAAGAAAGCCATTCTGAACAAGAAGGAAACGGCAATCGCACAGGCAAAGCAGGAGCTGATCAAGCAGGGCTTTCAGGATTGGGTCTGGTCTGACCCTGAGCGCAGAGAACGGCTCTGCCGCCTTTACAACGATAAATTCAACAGCCTGCGTCCCCGTGAGTACGATGGAAGCCACATCGTTTTCAGTGGTATGAATCCGGAAATCGAGCTTCGGGAACACCAAAGAAATGCGGTGGCGCACATCCTATACGGCGGGAATACGCTGCTTGCACACGCCGTGGGCGCAGGGAAAACCTTCGAGATGGTTTCGGCGGCGATGGAGTCCAAACGGCTCGGATTGTGCAGTAAATCCCTGTTTGTCGTACCCAACCACCTCACTGAGCAGTGGGCATCGGAGTTCTTACAGCTCTATCCCTCAGCCAATATTTTGGTGGCAACGAAGAAAGACTTTGAAACCAAGAACCGCAAAAAGTTCTGCGGCAGAATTGCCACCGGCGATTACGATGCCATCATTATCGGGCATTCGCAGTTCGAGAAAATACCGATGTCCATTGAACGGCAGCGGGCGATCCTCGAACAGCAGCTTGATGAAGTTACGGAGGGCATTGCGGAACTGAAAAAGAACCGTGGAGATAACTTCTCCGTAAAACAACTGGAACGCACAAAGAAATCTGTCAAGCAGAAGCTCGATAAGCTCAACGACCAATCCAAAAAGGATGATACAGTGACCTTTGAGGAGTTGGGTGTGGACAGACTTATCATTGATGAGAGCCACTACTATAAGAATCTGTTCCTCTTTACTAAGATGCGGAATGTAGGCGGCATCGCCCAAACCGAAGCGATGAAATCCAGCGACCTCTTTATGAAATGCAGGTACTTGGACGAGTTGACCGGAGGGCGTGGGGTAGTGTTTGCGACAGGAACGCCGATCTCCAATTCGATGGTCGAGCTTTACACCATTCAGCGGTACTTGCAGTACAACACCCTTGTTCAGAACAACTTGCAGCACTTCGATGCCTGGGCTTCCACTTTCGGAGAAACCATTACGGCAGTAGAACTAACACCCGAAGGAACGGGATACCGAGCCAAAACACGCTTTGCCCGCTTCTACAATTTACCGGAGCTGATGGCGATGTTCAAGGAAATCGCAGACATCAAAACAGCGGATATGCTTGACCTGCCAGTGCCGAAAGCGGTCTTTCACAATATCTCGGTGAAGCCCTCTGAAATCCAAAAGCAGATGGTAGCCGAGCTTGCGGAGAGAGCCGAAAGGGTACGAAACGGTATGGTTGATGCCAAGGAAGATAATATGCTCAAGATCACCAACGACGGCAGAAAGCTGGCTCTTGATCAGCGGCTTATCAATCCGTTGCTCCCTGATTTTGAGGACAGCAAGCTCAACGCCTGCGTGGACGCTATGTTTGAAACTTGGGAGCGTGGCAGTGAGAAACGGTTGACCCAGCTATTCTTCTGCGACCTGTCTACGCCGAAAAACGATGGCTCCTTCAATGTCTATGACGACATTCGACAGAAGCTGATTGCCCGTGGCGTACCCGCCGATGAGATAAAGTTCATCCACGAAGCAGATACCGAAGCAAAGAAGCTGGAGCTGTTCAAGAAGGTACGCCGAGGGGATGTCCGCATCCTGATGGGCAGTACGCAGAAGATGGGAGCCGGTACGAATGTCCAGAACAAACTTGCCGCATCCTCCGATCTCGACTGCCCGTGGCGACCCTCTGACTTGGAACAGCGGCTCGGCAGAAGTATCCGGCAAGGCAACGAAAATGCAGAGGTTCACATCTACCGTTTCGTGACGGAAGAAACCTTTGATGCCTACTTGTATCAGCTCGTGGAAGGCAAGCAGAAGTTCGCTTCGCAGATAATGACCAGCAAATCGCCGGTGCGATCCTGCGAGGATATTGACGAAACCGCACTGTCTTACGCTGAAATCAAAATGCTGGCGACTGGCAATCCCCACATCAAAGAGAAGATGGACTTGGACATTCAGGTTCAGAAGCTGCGGCTCTTAAAGTCCAGTTTCCTTTCCGAAAAATATGCTTTGGAGGATAAGATCATCAAGTTCTATCCGCAGGAGATCGCACGGAGGGCTGATGTAATTGCGGGATTAAAAACCGATATTGAAAGAGTGGCAGAGCACCCGAAGCCGTCTGATGAAACCTTTATTGGTATGACGGTCAAGGGGGCTTTCTACTCTGAAAAAGCGGATGCCGGCAACGCCATCTTGGAGGCGTGTAAGGCAATGACGAATCCCGAACCCATTCCCCTCGGTGAGTACCGTGGCTTTACGATGGAGCTGTACTTTGAAGCAAGAGAATACAAAGTGCGGCTCAAGGGTGAGCTTGGTTATCCCGTAACCCTCGGCACGGACACCTTCGGTAATATCACCCGCTTGGATAATGCGCTGGAGGGGCTTCCAAAGCGTTTGGAGATGAACGAAATGGAGCTTGATAACCTCAAAAAGCAGTTTGAAACTGCGAAGGTCGATGTGGAAAGACCGTTCCCGCAGGAGGAAGAATTGAAAGCCAAGACCGACCGGCTGAACGAACTCAACGCTCTGCTCAATGTGGATAAGCGTGAGAACGAAATCGTCGGCGGTGAACCCGATGAGGGTGAAGAACCGCCCGAAAAGAAACCGAGGGACTTGGAAAGATAGCCGAACCTCTTGACAATCGTTATCATATATGATAACATTATAGTGGATCGGAAGGGAGGGTTTTGTATGACCGAAAAGGAACTGTTGGCGGCAAGGCAGAGCATCGTGCAGAAGCTGACGCAGGCAAGACTGGAAAAAGGATTGTCGCAGGAGCAGCTTGCAAAGCGCATCGGAACTCAGCGTTCCAACATCTGCCGCATCGAAAAAGGAACGCAAAACCTCTCCCTTGACCTGATGCTCAAGATCGCAGAAGCGCTTGACAAGGATGTGTCCGTAATGCTTGAGGAAAGGAGCAGCACAATGGAAAAAGTATATAGTCTGCGCCTTTATGATGAAACACTGCTGACCTTCACGCTGGAGGAAAGAGGCTTGGAGGGCTTGCAGGCGACAATTCTTCACACCGAAACGGCAAAGCAAAAGCTGTTTCCCCTCGACTTGGAGCTGACAAACGAGGGCGTTGTGAAGTGGCTGGAACGGCGGGTAATTCCGAAGAACCGACAGTTTGTAGATGAAATCTTAAAGACGCTGGGGCTGAGCGTAAACAACACGAAGGGCATCATTGATGTCTGTATGGGGCTGTCCCTCAGCGACAGCTATTGGGTCGTTCCCGCCGACTTTGACGGCAAGTATGCCGATTATAACCTCTATGAAAACCGCTTCTCCGAAGCGCTGTCGCTGGTGGCTTATACCGGTGTGGGCGGCAGCCGGGAGGCATTCTCCACCTCGCCGGAGCTGACTACCAACGGTATGCTGCGGAAGGCTTGGAGGTTCGTGGAGGGTGACGGCATCTATCTGTATAAGGGCGGCACGGAGGGCGCTGCGAACACCGGAAACGAGCCGTACAGCGAGTATTATGCCTGTCAGATCGCAGACAAAATGGGCATCGGCTGCGTACAGTACGACTTGGAAAACTGGAAAGGTATCCTTGCCTCCAAGTGCCGGCTGTTCACGGATATTGATACCTCTTTCGTCCCTATCGGGCGTATTCTCCGCAAGACGACGCTGAAAGCCTGCCTTGATTATTACAAGACCTTGGGCGACGAGTTCTACGAGCAGCTTTGCAGTATGCTGGTTTTCGATGCCCTGATTTACAACGAGGACAGACACTTCGGCAACTTCGGCTTACTGCGGAACAATCACACGGGCGAAATTATCGCCCCTGCACCCATCTTCGATAACGGCTTGTCGCTGTTCAACTATGCAATGCCGGATGATTTCAAGAACCTGCGTGCGTATGCAAAGACCCGTTCCAATCCCTACCGCATTTCCTATGAGGATGTGTGTAAAGAGGTAATGGGTGCAAAGCAGAAAGCGCAGCTGCGGCGAATGGTGGACTTCAAGTTCACCCGTCATCCGTCCCTCAATTTGCCGGAGCAGCGGTTGACAGCCATTGAAAAGCAGCTGGTCGAGCGCACAAGAGAGCTGCTCTCCATTCCGGTTCAGAGAAGTACAAAGCGCAAAAACGAGCCGGAAAGATGATCCGTCTGCGGTATGGGAGTAACCCCATACCGCAGATACATACTGCGAACTTGACGGTAAAAGCAGTCACAAAATCGTCGTATAATATGCTTAAATCAGAATGACAAATCGGAATTTATATATAAAGGAGAATATTGATGAAACTATTTTTATGTTCGCACTTTTCAAGTGTAGGAAGTCTGATAAAGGAAGAAATTGAAAATAAGAAAGTCGCATTTATTCCAACAGCTTCACTGCGTGAAGGCTACACCGGTTATGTCGGCTCGGCTCGAAAATTATTCAAAAAGTTGGGAGCAATCGTAACTGAAATTGATATTTCAACGGAGGCTTATTCAACGATACAGTCTGTTTTTGAAGATGCGGATGTGATATATTTTACCGGCGGAAATTCTTTTTTCCTTATAGACCAGCTCCGTAAAACGGGAACGGATGAGCTGTTGAAGAAAGAATTGGCAAAGGGAAAACTGATGATTGGTGAATCGGCAGGTGCGATTATATGCGCTCCAAGCATCCAATATATCGAGCAAATGGATGAAAAGCCGGAGGACTACTCACAAGAAGATGATGCAGGGCTTGATTTGATTGATTTCTATGTTCTTCCGCATTATCTTACAGCACCATTTAAGAAAGTTACCGAGAAAATAATGACTGAGTTTTCGGATTTGAATCTATGCCCAATTAACAACCGTCAGGGAATTGTAATTGATGGTGAAGGTTCAAAGGTTATTTGCAAAGACTAATTTGAAAATTCCAGTTTGTCGAACTGAATATAAGGATGATCCGTCTGCGGTATGGGAGCATCCCCATACCGCAGATACTTATCAGCCGCCCATACAGACCAGTATGAGATTCCCGTAAAAAATACCACCTATGTTCTTAAAACAACCACCTATCGAGAATCGGTAGAAATCGGTTCTTGATTTTCCTATACTGTAACCGTAGCGAGGAGGTGAACCGATGCAAATTGAAATCAACATAGACGAAAAATGCAAAGAGCCAAAAATCATCGTGATGACGGACAAAATGACCGATGAAGTCAATGCAATCATAAAAAGATTGTCAGACGAGCAACCGCAGGTCATTGCCGGATTCAGGGAGGATGTGGTCGAGGTTCTGGAACCGGCTGAGATCTACCGTGTTTTTGCCGAATCAGGTAAGGTGTTTGCCGAGACAAATCACGGCGAGTATGCGCTCCGTTTGAGGCTATACGAGGCGGAACAACGGCTTGACAGCAAGACTTTTGTCCGAATATCAAACTCGGATATTATCAATCTGAGAAAGGTCAAGAGCTTTGATTTGAGCTTTGTCGGGACAATTTGCATCACGCTTTCAAACGGTACGGTTACTTATGTTTCACGGCGATCCGTCGCCAAAATCAAACAACTGTTAGGAATGTGAGGTGGCAGAAATGAAGAAAAAACTGATTGGACGAGGACTACTTGGTTTCCCTGTTGGCATTGCAATCGGATATGTCATTACGGTGATTATCTCAATCTGCATTGGGGATGGTTTCTTCCATCCGGTCAATCCAGAGCTTGTGAATAAAATGGGGAGCGAATTAAATGCGATTCTCATTCAAACCGGTCTGAGCGGAATAATGGGCACAGGCTTTGCAATGGCTTCGGTTATTTGGGAAATTGATTCGTGGAGTCTTGCAAAGCAAAGCGGGATTTACTTCGCAATTGCTTGCGTGATTATGTTCCCCATCTCTTATTTTGCCAACTGGATGCCCCATTCGACAGCTGGAATTCTGTCTTATGTAGGCATATTCGTAGCGATCTTCCTCGCTGCTTGGGTAACTCAGTATTCTGTGTGGAAAAGGAAGATTAAGAAAATGAACGAAGGCATTAAGGATAATAGCGATATGGATTGATCCCTCCGCTCTGCATCCTGCGCCTTGTTTTAACAACAGAATAAACCACATACATAGCTGCTTGGTTTTCAAAAGAAATCAGGCGGCTATTTCTATTTTGAAGGAGGTGTTCGTTATGAACGAAACAGATTACAACGCTCGCCTTTATGAGAAAATGAAAGCCGAGCAGGACAAATATCGGGACTGGCTACTGCATCAGGAGCCGTCCGAAATCCTCAATCATACCTACGAATACACGATGTGGGAGGACATCGTAATGTGTATGGAGGAGCTGGAGCTTGAGCCGGAAAAGGCAAGGGCTTTGCTTCGTTCCCCTTGTCCTCTGAGTGATGTGTATAAGGAGTTCCGGGACAGAGAAACCGAGCATATGGATACCATCCGGGACTCCATCGAAACGGAAGCGGATAAGAGCCTGCAACGGCAGGAGAAGAAACAGCACCGGGAAAGCAGGTGATTTTATGCCGTATATCCCCCCAGAGGTGGTGGAACAGGCACGGCAAATCGACCTGCTTACCTATCTGCAAAGCTGTGAGCCGCAGGAGCTTGTCCGCATTTCCGGCAACAACTATACCACCCGCACCCACGACAGCTTGAAGATTTCTAACGGCAAGTGGATGTGGTGGTCACAGCGCATCGGCGGCTACAATGCCCTTGACTATCTTGTGAAAGTCAAGGGCTGTTCTTTTGTAGAAGCGGTCGAAACATTGATGGGAAAGGCGGCGGTGATGCCGTCGGTGACGGTCAAACCCAAGCAGAAAACGGAGCCGAAGATCTTGCTTCTGCCGGATAAAAGTGCTTCCACAGAAAGAATTACAGAGTATCTTTTCGGTAGAGGAATCGACTATTCCATCATCCAATACTGCATTGACAAGGGACTGATTTTCGAGAGCCTGCCGTATCACAACCTTGTGTGCGTGGGCTTTGATGAGAAGAATATCCCTCGCTATGCGTCCTACCGAGCGACCAATGACCGCCGTGTTTTGGGTGACTGCTCCGGCAGTGACAAGCACTATTCTTTTCGGATCGCAGACAGCGACAGCGGCACGGTGCACCTCTTTGAGTGTGCCATTGACCTGCTTTCCTATGCGACGCTTGAAAAGATGGCGGGCAGAGATTGGTGGAAAGACAACCTCGTTTCCCTCGCCGGTGTGTATCTGCCCAAGGAGAGAATCGAGGACAGCACTACCCCTGCGGCTCTTGTGAAGTACCTCGATGAGAAGCCGCAAATCAAGAAAATTCTCCTGCACTTCGATAACGATAATGCCGGGAGAAAAGCCAGCCTTGCACTGAAAACCATATTGCCGAGCAAGTATGAAGTCATTGACAGCCCACCGCCCTGCGGCAAGGACTACAATGACTTTCTTTGCTTTCAGCTCGGTATCCACCGCAACAAAACCAAAGAAAGGACGAATGAACGATGACTGAGTTCAGCATTTATCAGATCAACACAGACCGGGACAACAATCGTGTATGCTTCTTGGGACTGGATACCCTTGAACGATTCCAGCACTCCAAGGAGGTCGATCCCGTCCTCTACGACCGAGTTTATGACGGGAAACTCGATTGCAGTTCCCTCGAAACCATCTATGAGAAGTTCAATATCGACCATCCCGCCGACTACAAAGGACGCTCTCTTTCCGTATCGGATGTAGTCGAAATCAGGGAAAGTGATACCCTGAATCCCGGCTTCTACTTCGTGGACAGCATCGGGTTCAAGTCGATTTCTTTCGACAAATCGCTCTGCAAGGAGCCGGTAGAAGCAGGCAGCGGAAAGATTTCCGTCCTGCTTGTGGAGCCGAACAAGTACCCCAAGATGATCGAGATCGACGACACCTTGGAAGCGATGCAGGGGGTGGTCGGCGGCGACATCGAGGAATATATGCCCTTTGAGGATGAGGTCGCCATCATCTGCAATGAGGAGGGCAAGGTCAACGGACTGACCCCGAATCGGGCGGTTTATGATGAGCACTCCCGTGAGATGCAGGACATCATTTGCGGGAAGTTTTTTGTTGCCTATGCTCCCTTTGAGGCAGAGAAGTTCCAGTCCCTCCCGCCTGACCTTGCGGAGAAATACCGTGAGAAAGTCAAATACCCCGAACGCTTTATGAGAGTCAACAATGAGATCGTTGCTGTGCCTTTTAAGCCAGTCAGGGCGGACAAAGAACGCTGATTTCAACGATAACGGGGTTCCCCTGAACGCTCTGTATTATCTTAACGAGCAGTGCCTTTTTACTCCGCTTTTCAAAGCGTCGCAAAAAGTCCTCGTTATGGGGAACCCCTAATACCCCGTGCAAGAAGCACCACATATTTCAAGAGAAAGGATGAAGTCCATTTATGAAAAGAACGATCAAGAAGCAGTTTTGGTTTTCCCGTGACGAAGCGCAGGACTTGCAGAAGAAAGCCAAGAAAACCTGCCTGTCTGAAGCGGCGCTTGTCCGTCTGCTGCTCCGTGGTTATGAGCCGAAGGAGAAGCCCGATGACCGTTTCTACGATGCGATGCGGGAGTTCTCCGCCATCGGCAATAACATCCATCAGATCTCCGTTAAGGCAAACGCCCTCGGCTTTATCGACACGCAGAAGCTGAACAGTGAGTTGGATCGCCTGCACAAGTTTCAGGCAGATATGGAGCGTCAGTTTCTTCGCCCCGGCGAGAGCAACCTGAAATGGCAGTAAGTAAGCTGTGGCCGGTCACGGTTCGCCTTGCGACCGTTCTCGACTACGCTTCCAATCCTGAGAAAACCACAAAGTCAAAGTCGAAGTACAGCGATGCCGATTATCAGGCGCTCCGTGATGTTGTTGCCTATGCAAAGGATGGAGAGAAAACAGAACGGGAGTTGTTCTGTGAGGGCATTCACTGTAATCCGCAAACTGCCCGTGAGCAGTTCATCACGGTGAAAGAGCAATTCGACAAGCCGGATGGCATCCAAGCCTATCACGGTTATCTCAGCTTTGAGGAAACCGACATCACACCGGAGCTTGCACAGCAGGTCGGTATGGCGTTCGCAGAAAGAATGTGGGGCGACCGGTTTCAAGTTCTTGTAACTACTCACCTGAATACGGAGCATCTTCACTGCCACTTCGTTGTGAACTCCGTTTCGTTCAGGGACGGCAAGCGATTGCAGAACAAAGAGAAAGCGTGGTGGTACTTCCGCCATATTGCCGATGAGGTCTGCTTGGAGCACGGACTGTCCGTGGTACAGAACCCGGAAGCCTATCAATCGCCCCGTATCCTGTCGCAAAAAGATAAAGCCGGTATGCCTACACGCTACAACCTCGCCCGTGCCGCCTTGGATGAAGCCATTGCAATGAGCCACAATCTTCGACAGCTTGAATATCATCTGTCTGAGATGGGATACACCCTCGGCTCCAATCCCAAGCGGAAGTATTGGACAATTAGGGGCAAGGGTGATGAACGCCCGATCCGATTGCACAGGCTCGGTGAGGAATACACCAAGGAGCGTATCACCCAGCGGCTCATTGAAAACCGTGACAACATCGACTTCGAGCCGTTCCAGCCTAAAACCTACCGACCGAAGCAATACCGGCTCAGAACACGGAGCGACAGAATTGGAAAAGTCGGCGGTCTGTATGGTCTGTACCTTTACTACTGCTACCGGCTCGGCTATCTGCCGAAGTACAAGGCAGGACAACAGAATCACGCACGAGTTCACTATCTTTTCAAAGAGGATCTGATGAAGATAGATGAACTCACCAAACAAGTCACGCTGCTCGGCAAGCACCACATCGGTACAGACGAGCAGCTTTTTTCATATCAGCACTCGGTCGAGGAGCAGATCAAGACCTTAACTGCCGACAGAACGCACCTCCGAAATGAAATACGAAAAGTGAACATCACAGATGCAGAGCTGTCACAGGCAAAGGCAAGCATTCCGCTTCTTACCGAGAAGCTGAAAGAACTCCGCAAGGAGGTCAAACTCTGTCAGGACATCGCTGTCCGTTCCAAGGTTATCGAGGAAAAGGTGGATGCAGTCCGAGCAGAGGAAGAAAAATCAAAACGAAAGGAGAACCGCAACTATGAACAACGGCGGTGATGCGGCTGAGCAGGTCGTCAGGCTCTCGCTTGAAGGCTTTGAAGTTGCCGCAATACTCACAGGCTCGGCGGCAAAAAATGTCGCCCTGCTTCTCGTGTCCGTGCTGAAGCAGGAACAGCAGACCAAAGGCAAGGCACGGCTCACCAATATGATCAAGTCCGGCAAGGAACTGAAAGTCTTTTCTATCCCGAACAAGGACTTGGCACAGTTCACCAAACAGGCAAAGCGCTATGGCGTTCTCTATTGTGTCCTGAGAGATAAGAGCGCCAAGGGAGATGATGTACCCGTGGATATTATCGCCCGTGCAGAGGACGCTTCCAAAATTCAGCGCATTGTGGAACGCTTCGAGATCGGCAAGGTCGATAAGGCAGGTGTTATCACGCAGGCGGAGCAGGACAAGGCTGACCGTGAAGCGGTGGCACGGGAAGTGCCGACCAAAACCAAGGGCGAGATCATCGTGGAGGAAGCAATGGGAAAGCCTTTGCAGAAAGAAGGTCAGTCCCACGAAAACCCTACGGTCGCAAAGACGGAAAAAAGCCCTCCGTCCGAGCGAAGCTCCGAGATCAGCGGTACGGCTATTGACCGGGGTACAGCAAAGCAGGCAGACAAGAAGCCTTCCGTGAGAGAAAAGCTGGAGCGCTACAAGGTTGCTGCAAAAGCTGACAAAGAAGCAGACCGTGCCGAGCCTGCGCTTTCCAAGGAGAAAAGCAAGACTCCCGAACCGAACCGTCAGACGGTTCACACCCAGCCGAAAAAGCATAAGAAATCGAAAGAGAGGTAATCAGCTATGACTAACAATTTCACTCCCAAGAAGTCCGGGACTTCGGCTCGTCCGCAACTCTCCACGGAGGAATACGCCGCCAAGAAAAAGGCGGAGAAGGATGCCGTGTATCAGATGATCGACGATACCGCTGCTGAGATCGTCAGCGACCCCGACAAGTTCAGGGCATATCTCGATACGCAGGCACGAATGGATCGCTACTCTGCCGCCAACGCTCTGCTCATTTATAAGCAGCAGCCGCAGGCAACGCAGCTCAAGGATTTTCGTGATTGGCAGGAGGACGGCGTGAAGGTCAACAAGGGTGCTAAGAGCCTGTCCATTCTTGAACCTGTTGAATACACCAAGAATGACGGCTCTACCGGCATTGCCTACAATGTCAAGAAGGTATTCGATGTGGCGCAGACCAGTGGCAAGAAGCCTGCTGCACCTACCCTTGACCGTGACCCCCGAAAGCTCGTTGCCATTATGCTTGACACGGCTCCCATTGATGTGAGCACTGTGGAGGAGCTGCCTTCTCCCAATATGGGAGCGTTCTATAAGAACGAGGATCAGACCCTCTATATCAAGCGGGACATTGGGGACAGCGTTGCACTCTGCCAGTGCGTGGCACAGGAACTTGGTCACGCTCAGCTTGCAATGAACTGCGAAGCATACAGCCGCAGGGATATGGGCTTCTCTGCCGTATGCGTTGGCTATATGCTATGCCGCAAGTTCGGAGTGGATGTGAAGAACTTCGCCATTGACCGTATCCCGGAGGAGCTGGCGGGCAAGTCCCCCAAGGAAATCCGTGCGGAGCTTTCCAAGACCCGTTCTGCGATGAGCGAGATCGGCTCTCGTGTGTCGGAGGAAATCTACCGTCGCCGAGCAGACCGAAGCAAAGATCAGGAAAGATGAGGTGTGAGCGATGAAAGAGAAACGCTATCACATCGCCTTGGACGATTATGAACACGGCGTAGTGATTCGAGCTTTGAACGATACCAAAACCGAACTGATGAATGAGGGTAAATCCACCGATGCCGTGGACGATCTTATCATCAAGGTCGGGTATGCCCCAAAGAAAAAGTTCAAGGTAGTGGAAAGAAAGGACTGCTCCTGTCGTGAATCGAGATAACGACAGACAGACCTCCATCATTCTCGCCGTACTCGGCATCCTGCCGATTGTGTGGCTCGGACTTCTCATTGCACCATCCGTTAAGGGTGGCTTGCCGGAGATACTGCCGAGCTTGATGAATGTGATGAGCGACCCGTTTCATATAGTGCTTTGCGAGGACAGTGTAAAAACTGTCCTCGTTTTGCTTCTCTGCTATGGAATGGGCATCGGTATCTACTTCTCTACACGCAGGAACTACCGACGCCGAGAGGAACACGGCAGCGCAAAATGGGGCAATGCCAAAGCCGTGGACAAGAAATACCGGCAGAACCCAGCGACCGAAAACAAGCTGATGACGCAGGCAGTCCGTATCGGACTCAACGGCAAGAAACACCGCCGCAATCTGAACACCCTTGTCTGCGGCGGTTCCGGTGCCGGTAAGACCCGCTTTTACTGTAAGCCGAATCTGATGCAGGCAAACACCAGCTTCGTGATTCTTGACCCGAAGGGCGAGATCGTCCGGGATGTGGGAAATCTGCTGGAGAAAAAGGGCTATGAGATCAGAGTTCTCGACCTGATCTCAATGGAAAAGAGCCACTGCTACAACCCGTTTGTCTATCTCCATTCGGACAACGATGTGCAACGGCTCGTGACAAATCTGTTCAAGAGCACAACGCCAAAGGGGTCACAAAGCAACGACCCGTTTTGGGATACCTCAGCTTCAATGCTGCTGTCTGCTCTCGTCTATTATCTTCACTACGAAGCGCCGGAGGATGAGCAGAACTTTGCAATGGTAATGGAGATGCTGCAAGCGGCTGCCATCGACAATGAGGAAGATCCACGACCCTCGCCGCTGGACTGCCTGTTTGCCGATTTGGAGTTGGACAGACCCGACCACATCGCTCTGAAATACTATCGGTCTTACCACACCGGTTCGGCAAAGACTCTGAAATCCATTCAGATCACCCTTGCCGCAAGGCTTGAAAAGTTCAACTTGGAGAGCTTGGCGGCACTGACCTGTACCGATGAGCTTGACCTTGCTTCTATGGGCGAAAAGAAAGTGGCACTGTTCGCTATTATCCCGGACAACGATTCAAGCTTCAATTTCTTGGTCAGCATCCTTTATACCCAGCTATTTCAGCAGCTTTTCTTTTCCGCTGACCATATTCACGGCGGCGCATTGCCAATTTCCGTTCACTTCCTGATGGACGAGTTCGCCAATGTCAGCCTGCCGGACGACTTCGATAAGATCCTTTCCGTTATGCGTTCCCGTGGCGTGTTTGTGTCCATCATTCTTCAGAACTTGGCACAGCTCAAGGCACTGTTTGAAAAGCAGTGGGAATCCATCGTCGGCAACTGCGATGAGTTCCTCTACTTGGGCGGCAACGAGCAGTCCACCCATAAGTATGTAAGCGAATTGCTGGGCAAGGAAACCATCGACACGAACACTTACGGAAAGAGTTCCGGGCGAAGCGGAAACTATTCCACCAACTATCAGATCAGCGGTCGTGAGCTTCTGACTCCCGATGAGGTTCGTATGCTTGATAACCGCTACGCCATTCTGTTCATCCGAGGGGAACTCCCCGTGATGGACTTAAAATACGACATTCTCAAGCACCCCGCCGTTGACCTGACTGCCGACGGAAAAGGCGGCGTCTATCAGCACGGCAAGGTCACAAGTAATGTTGCGACCATTGAGGTGCAGTACCTCGACCCCGATACTCTGCCGGATACAGAGGTATCGGAAACCACTTATGAGCTACTGTCCGATGAGGACTTTAGCCCGAAATAATTTTTGAAATTATGGAGGCAATTAATATGAATATCATTAAGAAAACGAAAGAACATACTACCAAACTTTCTATGTCCGGTAAGATCAAAAAATGCTACCGACTCTATTGTATGGTTGTTGTTATTGCGACACTTATATTTGGTGCTTCAGTTACGGCATTTGCGGCAAATGATCCGATTGCAGTTATTAATAATCTGTCCGGATTTATTTTTGGATTAATTCGTGCAGTAGGTCTTATTTTGCTTGGCTTTGGTGTTGTTCAGGTGGGACTTTCCCTGAAGTCCCATGATCCATCTCAGCGAGCAAATGGATTCCTTACTCTTGCGGGTGGAGTTATCATCACTTTTGCGAAAGAAATACTGAACCTCATAACAAGCTGATGTTTTAACTACAGGAGCACATCTTTTAGATGTACTCCTGATTTTATAGAAGGAGGTGTTTTATTTGAGCGACAATTGGATTGTACAAAATCTTGAAAATGCACTTGAAACATGGAACGATAAATTATCCGAAATATGGGCGCTTATTACTATGACTCCGCAAAGCTTTAGAGGAGGCAAGATATGGAACGTAATTGTTGACATTAATGGTGCGGTGCAGTCTATAGGGCTTGCCCTTCTTGTTTTGTTCTTCGTTGCCGGGGTGGTGAAGACTTGCGGATCATTTACGGATGTCAAAAAGCCGGAACATGCAATGAAGTTGTTTGTTCGTTTTGCTCTTGCAAAGGGGGCAATTACTTATGGAATGGAGTTAATGCTTTCACTATTTGATATTGCGCAGGGAGCTATATCGACAATTATGAGCACGGCGGGATTTAGCGAGGCTAAGAAAACAGTTCTGCCGACAGAAATGGTAACTGCGATTGAAAATTGTAGTTTCTTTGAATCTATTCCGTTATGGGCAGTAACGCTTATTGGTGGACTGTTTATCATGGTGATGTCATTTATTCTGATTATGACCGTGTATGGACGATTTTTTAAGCTTTATATGTATACAGCACTTGCACCCATTCCTCTGTCTACCTTTGCCGGAGAACCATCACAGAATGTGGGTAAATCATTTATAAGAAGTTACTGTGCCGTTTGTTTAGAGGGGGCTGCTATTGCCCTGGCATGTATTATATTCTCTCTTTTTGCTTCTTCTCCACCGGTAGTAGATGATAGTGTGGCAGCAGTTACACAGGTGTGGAGTTATATTGGTGAGCTGATATTTAATATGCTAATTCTTGTAGGTAGTGTAAAGATGAGTGACCGCATTATCCGGGAGATGATGGGATTATAATGTATATTCACTGGTATCGTAAATTAAGAATATTACGGCTGCGTCTTTATTCTTGCTAAAGACAAGTGTATTGTGATGCTTTAATATAGAAGACAATTTTACTCAAACTTAGAGTGAAAAGTTCCTTGAAACGAAGAACGGTTTTTATTCCCGAATACATAGGAGGTGTTATTTTGGAAGTTAAAATTAACAGGGAAATCAGAAATTACACAGAAGCAATGTTCTTTGGACTGTCTTTAAGACAGTTCATTTTTTCCATATTGGCTTGCGGTGTAGCGGTAGGAATATATTTTTTGCTGAGACCGTATGTAGGAACGGAGACCGTGTCATGGATGTGTATTTTTGGAGCTGCTCCGTTCGCTATCCTTGGATTTGTTAAATATAATGGAATGACGGCGGAGAAGTTTATGTGGGCTTGGATTAAGAGTGAAGTTTTAATTCCAAAAAGACTTTATTTCCATTCCACTAATATTTATTTTGAATTGATGAAGCCTTATGTAGGATAGAAGAAGGAGGTACTGAAATGATTAAAACTTTGAAAAATTTATTTAAGCAGGACAAGGAACGATTCCTTATTCCTAATGGAGTTCAGGATGTTATACCAATCAGAAAAATATATGATGATGGTGTTTTTCAGGTCGGAGATGACAAGTTTTCTAAGACTTATAAGTTTACCGATATTAATTATGCTGTTGCCAGTCGTGAGGACAAAGAGGCCATGTTTCTCGAATATTCCGAACTACTTAATAGCTTTGACAGCGGTGCAACAACGAAGATTACTATTAATAATCGCAGACTAAATCGTGTTGATTTTGAGAAAAACATTCTTATCCCTTTGACAGGAGATGTCCTTGATGAGTATCGAAAGGAGTATAACAGTATGCTTCTGGAAAAAGCGATAGATACAAATGCTATTACTCAGGAAAAATACATTACGATTTCCGTAAATAAGAAAAGTGTTGAAGAGGCAAGAAACTATTTTGCTCGTGTCGGTTCAGAACTTATTACTCATTTTGGCCGCCTTGGAAGCAAATGCATAGAACTGGAACCAGACGAAAGGTTACGTATTTTTCACGATTTCTATCGTACAGGCGAAGAAACGGATTTCTATTTTGATATCAAAGAAACCCGCAAAAAGGGACATGATTTCAAGGATTTTATATGTCCTGACTCAATGGAGATAGAAAGAGATTACTTTAAAATTGGTGAGCGCTATGGAAGAGTGCTGTTTCTTAAAGAATACGCTTCATATATCAAGGACAGTATGGTTGCCGAATTGACAGATCTAAACCGCAATTTAATGATGTCTATTGATGTTGTTCCAGTTCCCACTGACGAGGCTGTTAGAGAAGCTGAAAATAGATTGCTCGGTGTAGAGACCAATGCGACTAATTGGCAGCGTCATCAGAATGCTAACAACAACTTCTCTGCACAGCTTCCTTACGATATTGAGCAGCAGCGCAAGGAAATGAAGGAATTCTTGGATGATCTAACCACTCGAGATCAGCGAATGATGTTTGCAGTTCTTACAATGGTTCATACTGCTGACACGAAAGAACAGCTCGACAATGATACAGAGGCTTTACTTACAACAGCAAGAAGACATATGTGTCAGTTCGGTATATTGAAGTTTCAACAGCTCGACGGACTTAACACGGCACTGCCTTTTGGTGTTCGTAAAATCGATTCTTTTCGAACCCTCACGACAGAAAGCCTTGCTGTCTTTATCCCGTTTCGCGTACAGGATGTTCAGCATACAAACGGAATTTACTATGGACAGAATGTCATTTCAAAGAATATGATTGTTGCTGACCGTAGGCAGCTCCTTAACGGTAATGAGTTTATCCTGGGCGTATCCGGTGGCGGTAAGTCTTTTACTGCAAAGGGCGAAATCCTCAATCAGGTTCTTGCAGGCGATGCAGATGTTATTATCATAGACCCGGAGCGAGAATATGCTCCTCTTGTAAGGGCGCTGGGCGGTGAAATCATAAACATCTCTGCGACTTCTCCGACCCACATAAACGCAATGGATATGACAAGAGAATATGGCGATGGTGCGAATCCTGTTATTCTTAAATCAGAGTTCATAATGTCTTTGTGTGAGCAGCTTATAGGCGGGAGCAATCTGGGCGCGGTACAGAAGTCCATTATTGATCGCTGCACGGCAGCTGTTTACCGAAACTATCAACAGAATGACTACACCGGGGCAGTTCCTACCTTACAGGATTTCAGAGCTGAACTCATAAAACAGCCTGAACCCGAGGCTCAGGAAATTGCCCTTTCGATTGAATTGTTTACCAATGGTTCTCTCAATACTTTTGCCAAGAGAACAAATGTGGATACTGATAATCGTCTGATTTGCTATGATATTCTTGACCTGGGTAAGCAGCTTATGCCAATAGGTATGCTAGTGGTTCTTGATTCTATACTTAACCGCATTACAGCAAATCGTGCCAAGGGCAAGAATACTTTTATCTTTATTGATGAGATATATCTGCTGTTTCAGCACGAGTATAGTGCAAACTTTCTTTTTACTCTTTGGAAGCGTGTTCGCAAGTACGGTGCTTATGCAACTGGTATTACACAGAATGTGGATGATCTTCTTCAGAGCCATACGGCAAGAACAATGTTGGCGAACTCCGAATTTATCATTATGCTTAATCAGGCACCTACTGATCGTATCGAGCTTGCAAAGCTCTTGAATATTTCTGACAATCAGCTTTCTTATATAACCAATGTAGGCGCAGGACACGGGCTAATAAAAGTAGGTTCAAGTCTTATCCCGTTTGCCAACAAATTTCCCAAAAGCACAAAATTATATAAGTTAATGACTACAAAACCGGGCGAGGGCGTATAACCCTTGCCTGTAATACTTTGTTTCAGAATATGGAGGTGATTTAATGGCCGATATAAAGACAAGGGATGTTATTAGGGGCACAATTAAAACTGTTGATAGGGCTGCTATAGCAGAGAGGCGTATGAAACAGTCGTGTTTATTAACAAAAGATAAAGCCAAGCAATTTGACAAAATGAGCGAAGCTTCTGAAACGGAGTATGCTTCTAAGCAGGTCGAGCAAAAAACGGAAACGGTTGCCAAACATGTTGTTCAAAGAATTGACCAAAAAGGACGAAAAGGTTTTGAAATTACGAGAGGTAATATAAGAACTCGTATGAAAGGATCCGATGAAAAGAATAAAAACTTTTTGAGGAAGCACACAAATGGAAGAAATGATAAAAAAGTGCAAGGCGATGAAAACGCTTTGAACAAAGATTTTAATTTGATGGGGAAAAAGGTCGATAAAACTTCAAAAAACAAAGCTTCTAAAGATATAAAAACAGCAAAAGCACCACAAAAACCGATAAATTATATCAAATCAACCATTAAAGATGCAGAGCAAACAACAGAAACAACACGAAAAACAATAGCTGCTTCTTCAAGAGTATCCAAGGGTGTAACTCAAGTTGCAAAATCTGTGACTAGAACGATAACCTCAGGAGCTAAAACTGTGGCAAAAGCTACTACTAAGGCAGCTAGGGCAACAATGACGACAGCCAAGATGTCGGTTGCTGCCATTGCGGCTGGGGGTTGGGTGGCAATTGTTGCTATAGTTGTTATTTGTCTAAGTGCCTTGCTCCTCGGTTCGGTGTTTGGAATTTTCTTTGCAGGAGAAGATGCCGGTACGGGGCAAACAATACAGACCGTTGTTCGTGAGATCAATTCCGATTATGATGATAAGCTTATGAACATACGAGATAAGTCTTCTTATGATGTCCTCGAAATGAAAGGAAGCCGTGCTGTTTGGAAAGAGGTTCTTGCGGTATATTCTGTTAAAGTTAATACTGCTCCTGACAATCCTCAGGAGGTTGTAACGATGGATGATGCCAAGAAAAAACTTCTGAAGACTATTTTTTGGGATATGAACAACATATCATCACGAACAGAGGACAAGCTTGAAACGGTTATAACAGAAACTGATGACGGAAACGGAAATATAGTTCAAATAAAAAACACAGAAAGAAGAACATATTTATATATTACTGTCTCGCACAAGACAGCATATGATATGGCATCAAAATATGGATTTAATCGGGAACAACGAGAATATCTGGATGAGTTGTTAAGTGATGAAAACAATTCTTTGTGGTCATCGGTTTTATACGGCACAAGCGGAGAAGATAATCAGATTGTAGCGGTTGCGCTCTCGCAGGTGGGCAATGTTGGCGGTAGACCATATTGGTCTTGGTATGGTTTCAACAGCCGGGTTGAGTGGTGTGCATGCTTTGTCAGTTGGTGTGCCAATGAGTGCGGATATATTGAAACAGGTATTATTCCAAAGTATGCCAGCTGTGTTAATGGAGTTCAATGGTTCAAAGATCGTGGACAGTGGCTTGACGGATCTGATGAACCTCTTCCCGGCATGATAATATTTTATGATTGGGATAAACATGGGCAATTGGGTCAACAGGATGGACGAGCTGATCATACGGGCATTGTGTGGAAAGTTGAGAATGGATATGTTTACACGATTGAGGGAAACTTAAGCGACAAATGCATGACATCTCGTAGACCGATTGGAGAGTATCAGATTCTCGGATATGGGGTGCCGCAATATTAGTGTCTAAACTTGTTACAAGTTAAAATTAACGTGTTAAAGGTGAATAAATCTCTTTTTTTGCCTCTTTTTTTTACATTTTTGTATAAACGGTTTACATATAATGGTTCTTAATATATACTCTACCACGTAAATACCATGAAAATATAAGCGGTATAACACTATAAATTTTTAATAATTTGGTGAAGTCCGTAGCGATTTTCGTGCATTATGATAGTTAAAAAGATACCTCCATCCTATACCTATATTGTGTAGCGACAGGGGGCGAGAATATCGCCCTCTGCCTGCGAACACAATGTTATGGTAAGAATTGAAATATTTTAGTACTTTGAAAATGGTTTGAGTAAATTGTTTGAGTTGTTCAACTGTTATTATATCTAAAAAGGGTGTGATCCCAATGGGCTAGTTGATTAAAAACAACTTGAAGTAGTATGCTGGTTAAAAGGAGGACAACAGTTTTTTCGACCCCGCATACCACTGTTGTACGCCCGGCTAATATCGATAGCGAAAAGTTAATAAAAGCGAAGAGGAGATGACATATGAAAGTCAAATTTGAAAGATGTAAAAAAATCTTTTCGATGTTCTTGATAATTGTTCTTCTTTTCGGTATACTACCAGTGAGTGCTTTGCAGGGAAATGTTTCTGATTCTACAACTTCACGAATAGTGAAAGAAATAGTAGAGATGAGAGAAGAATCCGTAAAGTACTTTATCTGTGAGGATGGCTCGTACATAGCAGCTACATACTCGTCACCTGTCCATTATGAAGAAAGCGGAAAGTGGGAAGAGATTGATAACACTTTGACGCTCAATACAAAATCAGGTGAAGCAGTTTATTCTACAAAAAATGGGTTTGATGTAACTATCCCGCAGAACCTGACCAGTGGTCGAAGCATTACTGCGACAAATAAAGGCTATACTGTCAGCTTTAAAATTAAAGGTGATACGAATGGCCTGAATATGCGGACAACGGCATCCGTTGTTGACACTGACAAGTTGCCGTCAGTTGTTAAAATGAACGATACCGTAAAAATGACCGGAGAGGTTAGCGCTTCTGCGGATATATCATCTTCCGGAACTCTTACAGAGGGACAGAAGATAGAAAAATTTAATGCTGAAAAAATGACAGTTGAAAACCAGACGAGCGCGGTGGTTTATAAGAATTTCCTGAATCGCTCCGATCTGGAATATGTCGTTACTTCGAACAGCCTTAAAGAAAATATTGTTGTTTATGCGCCGCAAAGCGAGTACATATATCGGTTTGACCTTGACTCTGGCGGACTCATGCCGGCCGAGCAGGCCGACGGTTCTATCAAGTGGGTAGATCCGAAAAACCCCGATGAAACGGTATTTTTGCTTGATGCGCCGTATATGTATGATGCGAACGATAACGAGAGCTTTGATGTTTCAATGTCAGTTGAAGCTGATGGCGACGGTTATGTGCTGACCGTTAGAGCTGATTCTGATTGGATAGGCGAGAGCGGCAGAGCATTCCCGGTTGTTATCGATCCCTCTTGGAGCATACCTAAATCGAACTTTAAGGATGTTTATGTTATCAACGGTATATGCGCAAATGAACCCCGCGCTATTAAAGAAATCAGAGCGGGTAGAAACCTGACAAATACTGTTCGCTCATATGTCAAGATTGAGATGCCGGAGAATTTGCCTGCGGGAAGTGTTATTACAGGCGGCGAACTTACTTTCCGAAAGCAGAATTATTTCAAGGCGTTGGGGCATAACGATATCGACATTCTTGTATATGACTGCAAGGACGTTGCCGATTGGAGCGAGACGACTGTTTGCTGGAATGCTCAGCCGTTTGATAATTCAAGAAATGGTTATCTCAATAATAATGCGGAACTTATCGATTCCATTCCTGCAACATCAGACTTAGACAGCTATTCGTTTGACCTTACAGAGGCTGTTAAGAGATGGGTATATACTGGAATAAATAAGGGCATTATGATTGCCTCATCTGATGAGGTTACAAGAACTCAGGTCGATTTCTATTCTTCGAGAGCTTCGAAAATTGAAAAACGACCGGTGATGAGCATTTCGTTTGACGCGCCTCGGGTCAGTACACAGGTATGGAATCCGGGAGCAGGCGCAACGACAAGCTCTTTGATAAATGTGGTTTCCAGCAGCCCGTGGACTGTTGATGTTTCGGATGTCCCGTGGCTTTCTGTTGCAAGTGCTACAGATGACGGCTTTAAACTTCGTGCCCAGAGCAATCCTTATGCCGATGTGCGTACAGGAACGGTTGTTGTAAAAATGACCGCTGATATCACGGAGATAGGCAGGATAACGGTTACTCAGCTTGGAACAGAACCGGCTGTTGTTCTCGACAGAGACAGGTGGGATGTCGACGAAAGCGGCGAACACGAACGGCTTGTTGAAGTTTCATCGAATGCAAGTTGGAGTGTATCAACAGATTCATCATGGATAACACTCGATAAAACAAGCGGAAGAGGAAACTCAACTTTTACGATGTCGATTGAAGCACCGAACGAAACGTATACCACAAGAACCGGTACGGTAACGGTTCAGGCGGGAGATGTTGTTGAGACCATAGTAGTCACACAGTTCGATGAGGTTTCCGGGTATTTCAATTCCATAGGCGAGGACGGCGTAAGCAGAGTGAAGAGCTCTTCGGAGTATAACCACAAGCTTTCAAAATGGGCAATGGAGCTCTCTTATGCGGCGTATAATCCGCTTACAGGTCCTATAGCTCCGGTAGTTCCCGGATTGCTTATGGAGGATGATATACCCACAGCAACAGAACTTCTTGAGTCTGAGGGCTTCAATGTTCACTCTTTTAACTATGGAGCCAACGATTCGGTAGCTCATGTAATTGCACATAGGAATATTACTGCTGGGTTGGACACATCATATGTTTACGAAAACAATAATTTATATTCTGGAGGTAATAGTAATGGATCCGTTAGAACGAGCGTTTGGAGTAATTGTTGTAGCACTTATAACTATATTTGGAATCAGCGGAATGGCAGTAATAGGAATACTGGGCAAAATAATAGAGTGGTTTGCTTAAGCGAAGCCACTAATGAGCAAGATCAATTAAACAACACCAAAAGCAAAACCTTGGTTGTTGTAGATGTCAGAGGTTCTGAAACCTTACAGGACTGGATAATCAATATGGGATCTCAGGCGGGATCTAATTCTCAAAGCTTTGAAACGGGTAAAAATACAGTTTTGACTTCTTTGCTTCACGGTACAGGTGATACTGCAAGCTGTACCGAGTGCGATGGAGCAGGCTGTGTGACATGTGTGGGCTATATACCATATTATAACATCCAGAACCCAATAGTTCTTGTTACTGGTCACAGTCTTGGTGCAGCGGTTGCAAACCTTGTTGCGGCGCACTTGAGCACTTGTGATAATATCAGTTGCTGCGGAGCTCTGAACGGTGATGGCGCGGATGTTTATGGCTACACATTTGCAACTCCTAACACAGTTGATACAAATGAAGAGGGAAACGTTGTTTATACTGGTAATAATATTTATAATATTATGAATAACAACGATGCCGTCCCATTTCTTCCTAGGACATTTGACCGTACAAACTGGCAAAGCTCTGCATGGAGAAGACACGGAGTAGATCTTCACATTACCATGCCAATGTCTGTGGCGACTCCGTTACTTAGAGATAAGAATACAGCTGTAATAGGATTTGGCGGTCATGCGATGTCAACATATAACGATTGGCTTGCGGCATTGCCCGATAAGCTTGGTAAGACAGCAGATGATATCGATCTAAATGACCTGCTTGCATTGACGGATAATCGCGATGAACTGGGACTTCTACCTAAAATCCTCTGGGCAAAATGTCCGGTAAGCGTTACACTTAAAGATGAGGATGGCAATGTGCTCGCCTTTGAAAGCAGCAATGCAAATGCTGTGAGTCCGCAGCTGGCCAATTCTAGCGGAATCGTATCGCTTGTTACAGACAACAACGAGAAGGTGTTCTTTATCCCGTTTGGCTATGAAACGGTCGACATCAATATTGAGGCTTATGACTACGGCACAATGACATTCGCAACCGAGGTTGCAGGTCTGGGTAGCGCATTCAACAAGACTTATAATAATATAAATCTCTATCCGGGCAAGCAATTTACAGCACAAATTGCTGAAAACTCTTTGGTTGAGGATATTCAGCCGGTTCATGTGGATGAAAACGGTGAACAGATTCCCGTCGAAGAGAACCCGCTTCTGAAGAGCGCAGTTATTGACAATCCTAGAGTGCCATATGGAACATATTCAATAATCACTGTGGTGACGGATAAGAGCGTTATCAAAGTAAGATTTATATGTAGAGCTAATGGTGCGACAATAACATATACTCCGGATCACGAAGGAGTTATAAGCTATATCGATAACGGTGATACTCTGACTTGGGTTATACGGCGAAAGTTTGCGTCCGGAACGGTCGATTATGATGTTGGCGTTAAGGTTGACAAAGTGTGGTATGTAACGCCAAATGTATTCACCCTGACCGTGTATTGATATTTTAATCGTTGTTAGCAATCTTGCTTATGCTTTGACATAAAGCATAGTGTAATGTAACAGATCTCTTGGCATATGCTTTTTAAAAGCTGTGTCAAGAGATCAATTTGAGCTAAAACACGGAGTAATTAGATTGTAATACATAGTAAATAATAATGAAAGGTTGTGCGTTATTTGAGTGATAAGATACAATGCCCCATTTGTGGCAAAAACTTTGATCCCATAGACTGTGAATTCTTGGACAACGGAAACCCGGTATGTAAAGATTGTGCAAGAAAAGAGACCGATGAGCAAAATTATCGAAAGAAAAGGTGCTATTAAAAACTGTTTTTTGTTTTTAGGACTGTTAGGTTTGACTTTAAATTAAACAAGACCATCGGTTTTATACCGATGGCCTTGTTGCTTTATATCTCTGACTATTTGGTAGAAGTGATTGGAATTTTACTTTGTTCAGAGGTTATTCTTGCGTCAAGCATGACCGTGGCAATAAATTCGCCACTCTCACGTTCGTATTCCAAAGACAAATCACCGTCATATTTTTTCAGCGCGTTTTTTACGCTCTTGATTCCGAAACCGTGGAGCTTTGTATTTTCTTTCGTTGTCTTCAGCTCTCCCGATGAATTGAACTCGGGCTGTGTGCTGCATGAGTTGGTTATCACGATTATCGAAAAGTTGTTTCGGTAGTTCGTGACAATCGAAACATACCCGTTGTCAGATTTCTTCGCGGCTTCGACGGCGTTGTCAAAGAGATTGTTCAATATGGTGACAATATCAAAATAATCTAAATTGCGAAGATTGTTTTCCTTTATGTCAAAGCGAAAATCAATGTTGCTCAGCGCACATTCGGCGGCGTACCTGTCAACGATGACATCGAGGATATGATTGCCGCTGTGGCACACTGAGCCGTATTCGTTGAGGCGGTCGAGCATTTTGGATATGTACATATCAATTTCCGGGTCGTGATTGAGCGCCTTTATTGTGGCGAGATGATTTTTCGTGTCGTGTGCATATGAGCTCAGATTATTGTTTTGCCTTTCGAGCATATTGTAATAGAGCGTGTCGGTTTTCAGCTTTTCGCTTTCCTGCTGGAGCAAAAGAATCTCGGTGTCCTTTTTGGCGTTGTACTGAAAAACAAAGAAAGTGAAAATCGAAGCCATAAACAGCAGAAGGCTTATTGCCGCCAAGGTCAGCTGCCCGCGATAAGAAATCGACTCGTTTGCGGCGATATACCAGAAAAATATGACAGATATAAATGTGCTTATCGGATATGCGTAGAAGCTGGATGGCGTTCTGACCGAAGTCGAATTAGGGGACGGGTGGACAAATTTTATCAGTATTCCGATAAGCAGGAAATATATAATTTTGCTTATTATAACCTCAATCACGAGCAGCATCGGCTGAGACTCATAGTTGAGTATGTATATATCTGCGAAGGTCGATATCGTGAAAATTGATACAAGCTCAAGAAACGAGGAGAGCACGACCAGTATAAAAGAATAAAAAATTCCCTGGAGCTTTTTTACATCGAAAAACACTATTGCAAACACAACATTTGCGCTCAGCGAGAAAAATGTGTTGAGCAGAGCAGAGTCGATGTTGAACAGACCGACCACTGCTCCGAGTTCAAACAGAACGGTGCCTATCGCGAGCGTCAGCGCGGCGGATTTCTTTCGGCAGCCGATGTGATTGAAAAATATATATGAAATGAGCATTTCGATAAAGTAGACTATGAAATAGGCTATTTTGATTATCATCTCATCTTCTCCTCAGGTACTCGAACCAGAATTTGCGAAAATCTTTCTGCCGTCTCGGGGCTATTGGTATTCTTAGGCTGTCTTGTAGATATAAACTGGAATAGTCATATTTTGTTACATAGTGTAGGTTGACTATAAACGATTTGTGAACTGTATAAAAATATGTGCTTTGGAGCGCCTTTTCCCAGAAGTCAAATGATTCACGAGCAGAATATGTCTCATTGAGCGTATGCAATATGCTTCTGCGGTTATACCTTTCAACATACAAGATGTCGTCGGCGGGAATTTTCTTATGAATTCCATTTGTATAGACGAAGAAGTCAACATATGTTCTATCAATATACTCCATAACTTTGTCAAGACCGGAACAAAGCCTATCCGGGTCAAACGGTTTTTCAAAGAAACGAAATGCGTTGAGATCCATCGCATCGTCCTGATATCGACCGAACGATGTTATAAAAAATATGGCGACCTTGCTGTTGCGTTTCTTTAAAATTTTTGCAAGGGACAAGCCGTCAATATTGTCCATTTGAATGTCAAGAAAAGCAATCTCATAGGCCGAGTTTCCGTTGACGATATCTATAGGATTACATTTTATTGTTATCTCGACAGGTAAATGTCTGAGTAAAAAGTAATTTTCAATAAACGACTTCAACTCGTCGGCGTAGGTGTTTTCATCGTCGCAGATAAGTATTCTCATAATATCACCACACAGATTTTACCATAAATAAACGATTTGTACAATAAAAACAAAATTTCATATAGTTAGTAAACAAGCAAACCGCTGATGTTTCAACGGTTTGCTTGTTTCTTGATAGTTTCTCTGTTTATATAGCATTGAATCAATGCCAGCAAAGTATCTTGGCTTTCCTGCGGAAGAGTTTTTATAAGAGTGGTTATATTATCAGTATTCTTTGTTGGAGTACCGATTAAATAGTAGTCAGGGGTCTCTCCTAGCGCATTACAGATTGCGATAATAAAATTAGTAGTAGGAGTATATTTCCCTCTCTCAACACTTGATAAGTGATTCTTTGAGTATCCAATGATTTCGGCAAGCGTTTCCTGACTAAGACCGCATTCTTTTCGTTTGGTCATTATGCGAATCCCTATAAGTTTTTTGTCAATTTTCATGAAGTATCACCAATGAAATGCTATCATATGGTTCAGCTTTTTAACACACAATATAACAGATAAAATCTGTATATCAATTAATAATACAAATATTTTTTTATAGTTCTGTTAATTACGGAAAATCTATATTTTGTTATAAAAAATCTACACTTTTGCATATCGTATTGATGATTTTTTTGTCTAATGCTATCCTCTAATTGAAAGGAGGTGCAATTATGAATAAGATAAAATCTATCGTAGCAAATGCTATCAAGTCTACTGCGAAAATTGCCCTGGTAGATGATGCAAACAAGACAACTTGTTTGGTGATTTATCAGCCAGAAGTGCCTGCGAAATTGGACAAATATAAACGCTTCTGATATGATATCTCGCTTGGCGGAATTTGTTGCCAAAAGGCTACAGCAAAACGGCATAATCGAGACGGACGATAAGGACTTATATGTATATGCATTTTTTATGATTTTTTCATATGCGTTCTTTTTACTTCTTTCAATTTGCATGGGCGTTGTACTAAAGATATTTTTTGAATCTATTCTTTTCTTTATAGTTTTGTGCATTGTAAGAGGTTTTGCCGGAGGAATACATGCCCAGTCGGAAAAGGCATGTACTTTTCTTACTACAGTATCTATTATTATTAGTGAGATTTTAATAAAAATTTTAGTAATATATGATGCTGTCGTTCTTGCTGTAGCTGTTATGGCGCTATCGACAATCTGTATATTTATATTCAGTCCCCTTGTCAGTAAACAGAAGAATTTTAACTATGAAGAAAAAATGGCTTTAAAAAAGAAGGTTATTTTTTCTACTTTATCATCTGTTATTGTTTCTATATTAAGTTTTATCCTAGATAAACATAGTTTCGGTTTTTCTATTGCTGTTGGAGTGGGTGTGTCATCTTTTCTGTTAGTACTAGGTAAAATAGAGCAGGTTAACAAGAAAGATGTACACCGGTAATAATTATGGAATTTCATAGTAACTCTTGCTTAAAAAAAATAAAATGAGGAGATTTGGTAATGAAAAAGACAAAAGTCGTAACAAAACTTATAGCCATAATTTTGTCAATACTTGTGGTTGTTCAAGTTGCCCCAATGTCAACTTTTGCCGAAACAATTGAAACAGAAAGTGAAAAGTTTGAGGAAAGCGGGTATTCTACTGAAGTATCTCAGGAAGAGGAAGACCCAATAGTAATAGGAGAAGATGTAGACCGTCGCGACAGCAGCAACACCAAGTATTTTAAGATGAGCGATGGAACAATAAAGGCTGCTGTGTACAAAGATCCTGTTCTTTATCAGGATAGCGCTGGTAAGTGGCAGGAGATAGATAATACACTTGAAACATCGGACGATGAGAATGATGAGATTTCAAACTTTAACGGATATGCAACCAAAAGCAATAAGTTTAGGGTGAAGTTTGCAAAGAATTCAAACCAGAAAAAACTTGTCAGCATAAAAATGGGCGATTACTCGGTCAGCCTTTCTTTGCTTAACAAAACGAAGAAGAATAACTCGTCAATGAAGCAGGAGAAGAAAGCTAAAATCGAGGATTTAACCGCCGCTAGCAAGGCCAGTCAAAAGATATACTATGAAAACATTCTTCCCGATACAAATATAGAGTACATAGTTAATGGATCGGGAGTCAAGGAAAATATTGTAATAAAATCCGCGCAGAACAACTATCAATACAGCTTCGAGATCGATGTGAAAGATCTTACGCTCACATTGGAAGATGACGGCTGTATATACGCGAAAGATGTAAACACGGGAAAAACTGTGTTTGTCCTTCCCAAGCCGTTTATGCTCGATGCAAACTACGAGTATTCAGAAAATGTGAGCTACAGTATCAGTTCAAAAAATAAAAAGAAGTATGAGATTACTGTAACTGCGGATGCCGAATGGATAAATAGCAGCGACAGGACATTCCCTGTTACGATTGACCCCGCAATACAGACAGAGCAGTCAAACACAGCGATGGATTCGGTTTATGTTGCTTCCGGAAAGCCGACTACAAATTACTGGCATGGTCCGATGATAATGGTTGGTAAAGAGTCGTCCGGCATAGGAAAGTGTCAGGGACTGCTTCGCTTTGATTTGCCGTCTTTAAACCGTGGAGATGTTGTTATCGATGCACAGCTTTATGCTGCACAGATAAAGTGCGACGCATATTCAAATACAACTCCGGATGCTGCAATAGAAGTACATGCGGTAACAAGTAATTGGAATAAGAAAACTGTAACATGGAACACAAAACCGAGCTTTGAATCAACAACAGCAGATTTTGAAATTCTCAAAGCTGGCGGGGATCAGCGAGAGACTCGCAAATGGAATGTCACTTCTATCGTAAAACGGTGGTATGAAAACACCTCGTTCCCTAATTACGGATTCCTGTTCAGATCATCAATAGAAAACGGTTCAACATACAATTTGTCATGTAATTATCTTTGGCTTTATGGAGAGAAATACTCGCAGAGCACGGATGGATATCCGATACTTTCCATAACATTCAGATCAAACAAGGGCCTTGAGTCGTATTGGAGCTATACAGACATCAGCGCCGGAAGAGCCGGTACTGCTTCTATCTGCGAATTCTCCGGCAACCTTGTATTCACTCATGGCGATATAATAACCCCGGGAAGTCGCGCTCCGGCATCTATTTACCATGTTTTTAACAACTACATGGCAGGAGAGGGCTTTGGTACCGTTATGCCATACAGAGGTCATGGTTGGATGCTTAGCTGTCAGCAGCAGCTTCTTCCGTCATCAAAATTTGGTCTGTCAACATCTGCACAGGCGACATATCCGTATGTATATATTGATGGTGACGGAACTGAGCACTACTTCTACAAAAAGAGCGATGGTACAATGATAGATGAGGATGGTATGGGGTTGACCCTTACTGTTCCGAAGACAAACAACAATAATTACTACAAAATATCCGATGATAAAGGAAATGTGATGTGGTTCAATGTCGCGGGAGCATTTGCACGTTCTCTTGACAGCAACAGCAATCAGATAGCGAACTACTATGCATCGTCGACTGATCCGAAAATCTGGAAGGTGACCGATGGGGCGGATCATGCTGTAACTATTTCTCCGACTCCTGATAATCTTGCAGTTCAGAGCATAACCGATAGCGCAGGAAGAGTTACAAGATACAACTGGAGCTCGGGTTTGTTGCTCAGCATAACATATCCCGACGGTGAAACAACGACCTTTACATATGACAGCGACAGAGCAATGACTTCTGTCACATCTCCCGATGGGTATAAGCTTCAGTTCACATATACACCTTTGAAGAACGGTAAACGAGTTTCGAAAGTTGTTGAGAGCGCCAATGGTTCGGCTGGCCAGACAATTACTTTCGATTACTCGCAATATGGACAGACCGTTATACGCTCTTCGGGCAAGGATGGCGTGTTTGGTAACAACGATGATATCTATACGACGGTGAAGTTCGACAACGCCGGCAGAACGGTGTGCTCAGAAGCTACTTGCTATGGTAAAACACTTGCAGCTTCTGCCGCGGAATACACTGCTTCAAATCCGAATAGCAATGCAAGCAACATAAAGCAGCTTAACCGCTTGAGCAAGTCGATGTCTGGTGGTCAGTATGTCAGGAACTATCTTCGTGACGGTAGCGCTGATACTGGCAGTTCATGGACTAAAGCTCAGTGGAACGGTACCGCTGATTATGATAGCTTTGTTACAGGACTTCAACAGCTTTATGGTCGATGGAGCTACTACATTAACAGCAAGACATTTTCTGACAGAGCCGGAGCAAGAGCCTATCAGACATTGAACTCGGGACAATTCAAGGCTGGAACAACATATACATTCTCAGCTTGGGTCAAGACGGAGAATATAGTCCCGAGAGATGCGAATGTTCCGTATGGTGCGCAGCTACTTGCAACATATTGGCTTCCTGACGGTAGTACGGTCGACACTGTTTCCGAAGCACTGATAGGAACAACTGACCCAAACATCAATAATGGTTGGCAGAGACTCACGGTTTCATTCTCTGTTCCATCCAATGCTACAAGTGTTAGATGTAATATAATGGTTCGTGACGCTACTGGTAAGGCTTGGTTTGACGGAATGCAGCTTGAGGAAGGTGCAAGCGCAGGTCCGTTCAATATGATAAATAACTCTTCGTTTGAACGCTATTCAAAGGCGTCGAATGGTGCGTATCTTCCTGAAGATTGGAACGGATATCTTACCGATGCTACCGATTCCGTTGATAATGCCCATTCGAAGGATTCCGGACATGCATTCCGATTCGGCAGCATTGCAACGGTTCCTAAGGAAATGAATCAGGAACTGCATTTTGGCGGAGCTACCGCGCAAAATCTTGATGATACATATATTCTTAGCGGCTGGGTCTATGCAAATCCGGTTGGCGGAAGCAATGAGAACAACAAGGTCAGTCTTGCCGCAAAGATTGTGTATAGTGATGGAACGAGTTGCCTGAAGTGGTTTGAATACAACAGTTCTGTTATGGGTTGGCAGTATGTCATGGGTGCCTTTACCCTAAGGGATGATGCGAATCCGACGGCATCAAAAACACCGACAACGCTGCGAATATATATGATAAACTACAGGCAGTCGAACAACACATGGTTCGATAATATTCAGCTTGTACGTGATGAAGCACCGTCATATACATATGACAAGGACGGCAATATGATCTCCGTCAAGGCAAATGCTCGGCAGAATTCCTCTATGGAGTATACAAATAACAACCTTACAAAGTCGGTTGATGCCAAGGGATATAGCTATACATATACTTATGATTCAAGACATAATATGACTCAAGCGACGAGCCAGTCTGGAACAAAGTACTGCTATACCTATGATGACAACGGCAATCCCACCGCTCTTAGCGTTAAGGGAAGTGAGACAATGTATATTGAAACAGGTGCGTCGTATACATCCAATGGAGCGTTCGTGTCAGCTACCACTGATCAGGATGGGCGAACCGAATCGTATGTTTATGATAATTCCAAGGGTACGCTCACTTCTTACACGGATAAAAAAGGCAATGTAACCAACTATACTTATGATGCCAATACCGATGTCGTGGCATCTGTTTCGCAGACACTTTCAAACGGTCAGACTATACAGAACAACTATACCTACAACAAGTATCGCCTGAATACGATATCCCATAACGGTTTCAATTACTCGTTTGTCTATGACAACTTTGGCAATGTTACACAGACGAAAGTCGGTTCACAGGTACTTAGCACAAATACTTATGGAGCGAATAACAGTGGAGAGCTCAAGCGAGTAACATATGGTAACGGAGATTATGTTGATTACACATATGACGAATACGGCAATATGACTTCGATATCGCAGAACGGAGCGAAGAACTTTACATGGAATTATGATTCTAAAGGCAATCTATATTCTCATGAAGACCTTGTAAATAATCAGCGTTTCCTGTATACTTATGATTCAACAGGCAGACTTGTTCGACAGAGCGTACTCAACGGCAGTAAAAAGCGCATCTACGACGCTGAGTACGGATATGACATGAACAACAACGTGTCAAAGTTCACTTCATCTGCAGGTGGAGTGAGCATGACCGAAAAATTTGATTATGGCAAGGACAATCTTGCGTCGAAGTATACTTATCCCTCGGGCAAGACTGCAACATATTCTTATGATTCCATCCTTCGTCGTAACAGAACAGTTATCAATACTACTACGCCGATAGACCATCAGTATGTTTATTGGATGTCAGACCGTGGAAACAATTCACGCACGAAAAAGATTGGCTGGGAGCATATCGGCGAATATATCTATGGCTACACCTATGACTCCAACGGAAATATTACTGAGATCTCACGCCGCCACAAGACCGCAGAGACGGTATACACAAAACAGCAGCAGTTCGCTTATGACGAATTGAATCAGCTGGTTCGTGCAGATGACCTTGTCAAAAACTGCACGGAAGTGTATACTTATGACAACGGTGGAAACATCCTGAAGGTCACTACATATCCTCTGACATGGGGAAGCCTTGATGGTATTACGGCTACTAAGACCGTAAATTACGGTTATGACGACACCAATTGGAAGGACAAGCTGACCTCCTATGACGGTCAGTCTATTACCTATGATGAGATAGGCAATCCGTTGTCTTACAGAGGTTATACTCTTACTTGGCAGAACGGCAGACAACTGGCGACGCTCAACGGAAACGGAACCATTACAAGTTACACGTACGATGCAGGCGGATTAAGAACATCAAAGACTGTTAACGGAGTCAAGCATGAGTTTTATTATGTTGGTGGGACACTTCGGTATGAGAAGTTTGGCTCAACAGAGTTGTGGTTCTTCTATGATCCAGACGGAAATCCATCGGGTGTTCGCTATAAGAACGGCAGTGCAATAACTGACTACTACTTTGTTTGTGACTGGCGCGGAGATGTTATTCGCATTTACGATGGTGCAGGCGCGGTTGTTGCCAATTACAACTATGATGCTTGGGGAAATGTAATTTCTGTTACCGATGCCAATGGTACAGCGATTACAGATTCGGCTCACATTGCCAACGTCAATCCTCTTCGCTATCGTGGATATTATTATGACTCTGAAACGGGAATGTATTATCTTCAGAGTAGGTATTATGACCCGATTACCAGGCGTTTTATTAATGCGGACTCTTTGTTTGTTACTGGAAAATCATTACAAGGTCATAATATGTTTGCATACTGTCTTAATAATCCGATAATGTATTCTGATTATAGCGGACACGATGTTACTGATGCGGGAATGCAATTAGCGGCACTATTGGCTAGCTGCTTCCTCCTTGGATATTTAGCGGATTATGCAACCGAAAATGGATGTGATTTATCAAATATCAATGATTTCTTTTTTAGAATGAATTCCAGAAATGATGATAATATATTTCAACTTCTTGGCGATCTCAAACTTGGAGTGGCCGCATTAAGTGGAGATATAATGATTGTAAGATTGTATGGCGAGAAAGGAATATATAATGATATAGCTAGCTTGGCTAAGAAATCTTTTCCTCAAGTAAAATGGCTTTCATTGATTACTGGGATTGTAATTAATATGATACCAGAGTATTGCAATCCTTTTAACTCTACTGCAGATGTTGTTCTCGCATTAGGAAAACAGATTGTAATCCAGTTTGGAAGTGCGGGAATTGTGGCGTCAAGTTGGTATATTGCAGGAGTCTTTTCTGTAATTAATCCTGTGGTTGGATTTCTCGCTGGAACAGCATGGTATTTTGGAATGCAAGGTCTTTGGGAAACCGTATCTAATGAGCTTTAAAGGAGGAAAAAATGAAATCTAAATATAAAAAGTCAGTTCTATTTTTGCAGGAGGTTGTCCTTTTTGCAGTGGGTATAGGCATGGCTCTGCTATTTTGGCATGGGCGCTATGATACCGACAGCTTTAAAAGGACGCTTATCGGCGGAATCGGATTGATGATTGCTTTCTTCGCGGTCTTTTTTGCTGAGTATTTTAACAGATATGTCGACCTTGGCGAGAGTTGCGCAAAATTCAATTCATTCCGAGTCACAAAGGGCAAAAAGGCGATGAATATGAATGTGAGCTACGAAAATATTCTTGCTATAGATTCAATGAGGATGCCTCTGCTCGGAATCTATAAAGTTGTGGTGCGTGCAAAGAATATGCCGGGTAGCATCCCGATTACTCCGGTCATGTCGCATTATTGGAAGCTTGTCACTCAACTTTGCGATTTGGCGAAAAAATATAACCCGCAGGTCAATATAAGCGATGATCTTCTCGAAGAGATCGAAAAAAAGCGGAGTAAATAAAATGAAGAAAGTCAGAAATAAGAAGAAAACTATAGCTTATATAATTATAATTCTGGTGGCTCTTCTGTGTGATTTCCTGTATGCAATACTGTATTTGAAAGGCATCATTCCACCGGAGTTCAATTACATACCCGAATGTATACTTCTGTTGAGCGTTTCGGCGATTTGCGCCGTAAAATTCAAAGACAAAGGCAACGCGAAATAGTGTTATGCTATTTATATGGTGTCAATAAAGCAATTACAGATATCTTACAGTCGCATTAGGCAGCAGAGGCAGTGTGTACTGAACAGCGGATAGCCTAAAATGAACGAAAACGGCTAAGGACTAACCCCCAAAAAGCATCTAGCTTCTTGGGGGTTGGTTTTATCATATAATCAGTAAACATGCAAAACTTTTTGCAAAAGAATCTGTAAAATCCTCTTCTGCTATCCATACTGAAAAATTTTTGTGATAGTGTATATTGGTGACTGGCTTTCTGACTACGCCAAGAATACTAACAAGCCCGAACTGACCCTTGGAATAGCTCAGACTTGTTAGATTAAATTGAATATCCTGATTTGAATGCTTTAATGTATGGTTTGTACCGAATACAAAAAATAAGTGCAATTGGTAAAAGTTTGATGCCAACTTTATAGCTGATATAGCTCATTAATCAACTGATTAACTTGCAACTTTGACTCGACAAACTATTTCGGATTTGATAGATTTAAGTGTTTTCACGGGTTTCTTTTGGAAACTAGTAATGTATTCTATATCATAAAGCTTTTGCGCTAGTTTCCGATTTTTTTGATTGTCCGGTAAAAAAACAGTATGCCTTTTTGTTCTATAAGAAAGCCCACGATATGGTTCTTCTAATTCGGAAAAGCAGTTTTCAAACATATTGGCATCAAGTAGGTTAAGATTTTCCAACATTAAGTTTTCCTTACCCTTTGAATCCAAAAGTTCCCATGCTGTGTTAAAGAGATTAATGTTTAGTTTGATTCCCATAGACTTTAAACTTTTGGCCATTTTGATGGTCATATATCTTGTACCATATTCGTCGACTAAACATTGAGCATATGTTCTGTTAAAGCGTTCATCAAACACTAACGATTCTAAAAAATTGCTGTTTATATAAATTTGATCTTTAACAGACATATATTCAGATTGATTAAGTATTATAAACTCAAAAGAGAGCTCAGGAAAAGCTTCCAACAACTCATTATACCGTTCTACGGTGAAACCAAAGTATCTTTGGGATATCATTATAGATACCTTGTCCTCATCAAGCGTATTTAATTGAATGTCAAAATTACTCCAAGGTAGCTTTGGAAGAAGTTTGGCAAAGTATGTCTGTTCTATGTCGGATTCTATAAATTCTTTGATAAATCTTTTATCATTAATGCAGGTGCTATTATCCATTTTTAGGGCATCTGCGTTTTTACACATATAAGCAATAGATATACTGGTATGGCCTAAATACCTCCAATAGCTATTAAAATTGTGCCATGATGGCTTAAGCTTTTCATTTACAATAATTGAGTTCCATATTGAAGATACATACTCTTTATTATCTTTCCACATATATGAACAGATTTTTGTAATATCGTCGACAAAGAAGTTTTCATTTTTTATTATTTGATCGTATCTGCATTTACTACCGGTATCAAGCTCTAAAAGTTTTATAATTGCTTCGATATCTTCTTCTGTATTCGCGCTATCTAAAATCACATTATCTATATATGTATCAATGTTGTTTTCTATATGCTTCAGTAATGGAACATAGTTTAATTTAAGAAGTGTAGAATAATTTTTCGTTTTTAAAGATGACACGAGGTCTTTGTTTTTATATTCTACGATTTGCTGTATTGTTTTTAAGTTAATGTCATAGAAATTATTATCAAAAATGTAATCAAGAATACGTGAAGAAACGGCCTCAATTTGGATATCGGTAAATTTGATTTTCAAAGTTGTTATTACATCAATTATTTTTTGATCATCCACCGAAGACAAATGTTTAAAAATATCAGTATTGCTAACGAAAAACTCAGATAATTTTCCGTTGGTATCCATGGATTCAATTGATTCTATAGATGCAGATGAGATGAGTAAGGTGAGATAGAAAAACTTACGTTCCAATGTGAGAATTGAATTGTTAGATATACTGTCCCACATGTTGCTCCATACTTCTGCCAAAATGCCAATAAAATGTTGCTTTTGTTCAGTTATGTCTATGAATTCATTAATAAATTTCCAGCTGTTTTCGCTGCCGTTTGAAAGTTGTTTAATATACAGATTGAGTTTTTCATTGTATTTATTTGAACCTAACAGGCATTCTAACAAGTCGAAATTGTATATTTCTTTTTGCTCGAATTCATATGGTTGTAAACGATTAATTACTAGGTCCGCTCTAGTTAATTTGTAATTATATGGTTTGGGCGACAAATTTTTTATTCCCAGAATATAATTCATATCGTCAGTTGTTATTGTCGTTGCTTTGAAGTAGTTAATATAATCCACATATTTTTCGTCAATATAACCTCGACGAAGAAAAAATGATAGCAAACTATTGGCTGTTATTCTGCTTGAAAGAACAGAGTGTGCACCATAAATTTCGATTAGTTCTGCTAACGATTTAGAAGAAAGCTTGTGTGATTGATTCTTTAATGTTTCAACTGCAGTCTTTTCTTCTTCAACTTTATCATTTTGGATCAATTCGACTGCTTTATAGTTATTGATGAATTTGCTATATATTTTGTCAAAGTTTAAACAGCTAAAATTAAAAACGGAATTACAATCCCATCTAATGTAATATCCAGAGCAATTGGTTATGTTACTCCAATCTGGAATACGATAATTATCCTGCATAAATGACGATGTGTAGACTGTGTTTTGTTCATCAGGGGTAAATTGTTTGGCGATACCTACATAGCCTGTAATTTCACTAATGAAAGCGCACTTGAGAGCTTTTATTGAGGAAAAAAACTCAGTGGATATATTATCTAGGATTTTAGTTGATGACTCAATTTGCTTTTGAATTTTCACGCGTTCTTGAGAAATAAAATTATTTTTGTCATTAAAGGCTTGCTTAACAATCCCCTTTTCCATTTGCAGTTCTGCAAAATCATAGGGATACAAATTTTTAAAAATTATTAAAGCGAGCATGGGCTCATCTAAAAGTTTTAACTCTTGCTCTGTTGTTAAAGTTGTTTTATAAATAACAAACTCATTATAAATGTTTTGCAGTATCCGCATATCAGATATAAATGGAGCTACATCTAAGATAAAGCTTTCTGATATATTGTGAATCTTACTTAATTCTCTTGAAGTGTTAAGCTTTTGTACAAGTATTTCACCTGAGTTAGTCGAATTAATAATTGGAACAACAGGGATAATAAAGTCAAAAAACTTTGTTCTGTCTGTAGGTGTGAAAATATCATCTCTTACAGCATAGACAAAAATTATGGGATCTTTAATTGCTTCGTAATTGTTTAAAATGATATTTAGATCTCGTAAATTCACAAATATAGAGGTGTTGTTTAATCTATCAAAATCCTCGAAAAATACAATATTATATTTTGTCTCTTCGAAAAAATAAATTATTTCATCAATGTTACCGTCAAATACATTTTCGTGGTTTTCGTTGCCCCCTTGTATAGATATATCAGCGGGCAATTTAATTTCTTTTATTCTAAGTTTTGATAAAAATACCTTGTACGCAACAGATATGAGTGCTAAACAAATCAGAGTTAACAAACAAAAGAGTACTAAAGAAAATGCTTTAGAAAGTTTTATCATAGCACCAGCGACAAAAACTTTGTTTATAGTAGCTACTATAATAGATGGCCAAAAAATGCATCCAATAACAAAACAAACTATAGCTAATAAGAAGGTAAAGGAAAAAATTCGTCCCAATCTAACTTTATGCAATTTTCTATATCGACTTTGGGGAATTTTTCTTTGATCTACTTTGTAGAATAATTGCTTTAGAATTTCTTTCTCTATTTCGTTTTTTTCAAACTCAATTTTTTGATTTTCTATTGTTCCGTCTTCGCTTATTGTTTGCTCGACAAAAGTTGCCATTGATATTTTTAATGAGCGCTTTTTTAGATCGGGATTGTTTTTTAGAAAGGTTTCGATTATGCTGCTTTTTCCGGAGCCATATGGCCCGGAAAGTGCAATGTTCTTTGCTCTTTTGTTATCAATTGCCCATTTTAGAGCATTTAAATATTCTGCTCCATTTAAAATGTTATCATTTGGAGTTAATGTTACATATTCTGATTCTTCTTTTTCTTTCATATTATTAAACCATTTTAAAGTAACCTTTGACATCATTTTCCTCCATATAGAAATATTATTTAAGTTTTTGTTGACTTTTTGCACTGTTTTCGCAAACATGGTAGGACTTTAGGCAAAAAGTCTTTTTAGAACCTTGGTTAACTTCTGCCTTGGAAATTTTGACAATATTAAATTAGTTTGTTGCTGATTTTGTAATAGATGATGAAATATAAATTACCTTTTTAGGGAACGCAATGACATCAAAGGTTCAACCAATACTAATACTTTAATAGTACTGGCTGAAAAAAGTTGAGAAATGATCCAGAATAAACTTGTCTATTTTAAAAGAATTGTAATTACTTAAAAATTATCAATAGTAATGAAATGTTTGCGAAATAATCCGCGAGAGACTTGGTTATAATTTTTTTGCAACAACTAAGTATGGCTAACCGTATACTGTTTAAAGCAAAATAGGGGGATATGCCTCATTAATGATGTAAATTTAATATATCACATTATATTGTTTTAATCAATGATTATTGTGGATTTATAAAGAAAAGATAGAAAAATATTGCAATTGCCGTAATTCAAGAAAACTTGAATGTTATAAAGGGAGACCTATTTTTGATACGACTTTAAATTTTTAAAAATAATTAAATTGATTTTTATTAATTGTTCCACTGTGGTTTTGTGAACTGTGCATTCGATACTTGCTGTTGTATATTAAAGATAACTTCCACTAATTGAATGACCACAATTAAAGTTAGCAATTTGACAAATACTACTTGGGTGTGTAGAACACGTGAAAGAGCAGCAGTAAGCATATTGGATAAGCTTGTAAGGGTGTTATAATTGTGATATGCTTATATTACAAATTAATAGGCAAGTCGCATTAGTAAGGGATCATTATATAAATGAAAGCAGCTATATTGTTAGCCGCTTAAAAGATATGGCATCAAAACAATAAGGTGGGATGAGTAAAATGAATAAAGCTGCAAAAAGCAGGCTGTTATATGTTTTGCAATGCTTATGGCAGAGTAGTGATGCAGAACATTATGTTACGACGGCGGATATTCTTGCATACTTAAAAGATAATGGTATTGTTTGTGATAGAAAGACGATACCCGGAGATATTGAAAAACTTCGTGACATAGGTATTGATGTTGAAGAAGAACGCAGTCGTGAAATGCGATATTCTTTAAGCAGCCACTTGTTCACATTGCCTGAGCTGAAGTTATTGATTGATGCAGTGGAGTCATCTAAGTTCATTACTGTAAAGAAAAGCACTGAACTTGTTGAAAAGCTCTCACAAATGAGCAGTAGGTATCAGTCGATGGAGCTAAAACGGAATTTGTACATTTCGGAGCGTGTAAAGCCGATAAATGAACAAATCTACTATTTGGTTGATAACATAAACACCGCTATTAATCGTTGCAAAAAGATTACGTTTAAGTATTTCCATTATGATCAGTATCGCAAAGAAGTTCCTAAGAACGCCGGAGAGCGTTACATTTTTTCGCCCTACTATTTGGTTTGGAATGAAGATCATTATTATGTTGTTGGGTATAGCGACAAGCATAATAAAATCGTATCATTTCGGGTTGATCGGATGAAAGAGATAGATATTCTATCTGATGACGCGGTAGAAAGACCTAGGGACTTCAACTTGGCCGACTTTACCAGACAGGTATTCGATATGTATGATGGTCAAAAAGAAACGGTTACGCTGTTTTGTAATAACGATATGATGAATTATGTCATAGATAGGTTTGGAGATGAGGTGAAAACATCACCAGTGGATTGCGAACACTTTGAGGCCGTTGCAGAGGTGTCTGTAAGTCAAACGTTTTTTGCGTGGGTTTTTCAATTCAATGGAGATATAAAAATTACAGAACCTGAACCGGTTGTAGTAAAATATCGCGAAATGCTTAGGAACGCATTGAAAGGCAGAGCTGTAACCGTGGGACGATAGTTGTGGTTGTACAGGCTATGAAAATAGTACTTGAAAATGAGTTGGGCGTAAAAACGCCCAACTCATTTTTACTATAATAAAACTCTTGCGCACGAACATTTGTTCGGATATAATAGAGTCACAATGTTAGAAGTTGTCATGCACGTTGAGAAATATTTTAGCTTGTTATTAAATATAGCGAGGTGATTATACAATGGACGAGCTGTGGAAACCATACCCTATGTTTTGCCCGAACTGCGGTAAGATAAACTATGGGTACAAAAACACAGACGGAAAAATCAAATATGAGTGCAGCAAATGCATGATTAAGTTTGTCCGAGTGAAAAAGAGTAGGCGTCACGATACCATAGATATATATGCACCTGACGGATAGAAAAATTGAAAACTGAATACAACATAACGACGGTAAGGTCAGGCTGAAACAGAGCCACCTTAAATCCTTATCAGGTCATATGCGTTGATTGTTTCGGTTGGTTAAACCAAGCTTGTGCAAACAGAGATGAGAGGCCACCGACAAAACAGATAGCCACAGGCTAAGTCTGTTTTGCCGGTGGCTTGTTTTATTTGGACAGGAAAACTGAATAGGAGCTTCCGGCTAAGAATTTAGAAGGGAAGCTCTGAAGTGCTATACAGCTGGCTTTGTTATATAGCTCAGTATCCGTGATTTGAAAAAATTTAATTATTTTTAAAATTTTTCAAATCAAAGGAGATCATTATGAGCTGGAATGACGGATATGAAAGAAAAAAGTTTGAACGAAAACAGGTTGGACAGGCAAAAAGGTTTAAAGATCTTGGGATGACCGATGAGCAGATACAAGAAATATATGCATTAGATTTGCGAGAGTATCGAGATAATCGTATTTTTTCAATTCATACCCAATCTATTGATTCATTGGAAAATGATGAAAGCAGAAACGGCCTATATAAGAAGTTTGTAACTTCGACGACTTGTTCTATGGATATGAGTGAGTGCAGTCGATTCGAGTGGATTGAAGAAATAGAAAATAGCGTGCTGTATCTCGCAATTTCCAAACTTGCGGTACAGCAAAAAGAATTGTTGACGCTGTTATATATCGATGGATATAGCCAGGTAGAAATTGCAGAATTTTTTCACACCAGTAAGGATGCAATCAACAAAAGATTTCTTCGCATAAACAAGCGGATTACTGCTTCTGTCGCAAAGCAAGGAGGGCTTTATAAATGAATGATTTTAAGAATCGCTCTCCATATATAGAGCTTTGCTTATGCCGCCGATGCGCAAGTGTTTATTACGACGATCCAACATATTGGATTGAAAGGGCAGAGATCTTTCAGGACGAATTGTATATGTGTGATATTTGCCATCAGCGATATGGACTAGATTATTCCATTTGGAGAAAGTCAAGTGCGCGATTTAAAAAATCGCATCGTTGAGGAGGTGCCTGAAAACGGATATGATTAAAGCAGATAAAGAAAACAATATTTTCGGTGCACTGAAACTCATTGAGCAGCTTTATCTTGACGGCGAAATCCCCGGCTATGTATTTAGGAACATCCTTCAGGAATACAAGGATGATGTCTGCATTGCCGATTTCACCTGTTACAAAAAGGAAAAGCAGGAAGGTGAGGGTAAGTAATGTATGGATTAAATTCCGATTTTCAAAAGAGAGATGTTGCTATATACGCTCGTGTATCGACGGAACACGAAGCACAGCTTTCAGCTCTCGGTAACCAGCTTGACTGGTATAAGCCAATTTTGGCGGCAAGACCTGACTGGACTCTGACCGCACAGTATATTGATGAAGGTATTACGGGAACATCGGCTGAGAAGCGTCCGCAGTTTATGAAAATGGTTGAGGATGCACGGCAGAAGAAGTTCAACATGATTATTACCCGTGAGGTTTCCCGTTTTGCGAGAAACACGGTGGATACCCTTCAGTACACTCGGCTGTTGAAGGAATACGGTGTTGAGGTGTTTTTCCTCAACGATAACATCAAAACCTTTGACGGCGACGGTGAACTGCGGCTTACGATAATGGCAACGCTTGCACAGGACGAGAGCCGCAAGACATCCATCCGTGTAAAAGCCGGACAGGAGACCTCTATGCAAAACGGTGTGTTCTACGGCAATGGGAATATCCTCGGATACGACCGTGTCGGCAAGGAGATGGTCATCAACTCCGAACAGGCAAAGACGGTGCGAATGATTTATGATATGTACCTGAGTGGAATGGGAGTAACAACCATCCAGTACGAGCTTGAGAAAGCTGGACGGCTGACGGCGCTGGGAAAGGAACAGTGGTTTGCATCGTACATTTCGAAAATGCTTCGTAATTCCTTTTACTGCGGCATCATAACCTACCACAAGGAGTATACGCCTGATTTCCTAAAGCAGAAGAAAATCAAGAATTACGGTGATTTGGAGTATGTTCAGGTTCAAGGTACGCACGAACCGATCGTAACCGTCGAGGAGTATGAGCAGGTTCAGAAACTGATGGATGCCAAGTCGGTGGTCATGAAAAACCATAACAAAGGAAAACGCAGAGTAGGAAGAATGCAGCATACCACTGCTTTCGGACGCTTGATGATTTGTCAGTGCGGAAACAAGTTTAACTTGCGGTTTCATTCCCGTGATGGGCGGACAGACGGCGTTGATTACCAGTGCTACACATCGGTAAACCGTGGGAGCGTTGCCAAGCGCCTGAACAAAGGCATCTCCATTGAGCATTCGTGTGAATCGCCTTATATTCAGGGCTGGAAGCTGGAAATGATGGCAGAGCAGGTATTTGACCGCTACATCGAAAACGCAGACAAAGTGATAGACTTGTCCTATGCGATGCTCGAAAAGCACATTGCCGATCAGGAAGAACTGCCGGACAATACAGATGTTATCCAGCGCAAGCAAGGCGAAATCGAGAAGCTAATGAATAAGCGGACAAACCTGATTGAGATGAGAGCCGAGGGTGACATTGATAAGGAAATGTTTCGCTCAAAGAAGCAGGAAATCGAGGATCGTGTTGCCAAGCTCACGGAAGAAATCAAAGGCTTGCAGCCTGAGAAGGAGCCGACAAGCAACGAGAATTATTCCGCTAAGCTCTTGGAACTGCGAGAGCGTTTGAAGGAGTACACCGGATTTGACTACTCGGTTATCCCAGAAAGCATTGTGGAGGCGTTTGTTGAGCGCATTTGGGTGTCGAAGGATGAGTTCCGTTGGTATCTGAGAACCGGAAGCAAGGAGGAAGGCGAATTTGACCCTGACGACCATATCAAAATCGGTTCCTTTACACTGACCATCGACGATGCGAAGAAGTATATCTACAGCTTTTCGACCCGCAGGAGAGTCTATAAGTGGGTGGATTTGAATGTGAGCGTGTGGATATGAAATAGTTGGCGCTATGTACCGCTTGCAGCACAGGCAGCTATCAAGAAGCACAACGCGTAAATCTAAATCAAAAGCTCCGTCCGGTTCTCCGGGCGGAGCTTTTTGTTTAATTCAGTAAATACAATACCCGCCCAAAAATTGAAAAAATTTTTTGAAAAAAAGTGTAACCTTTTTCATTTTCGCAGACTATATATGTAGGATAGTTGATAACAAAAAATCTCTTTTTTCGCATGTTTTATCTATACTTTTGCATCGGCGGCTACATAGAACGCAGTTTTGCATTATAATTTATCCCGAAAAGGCGGGCGTATGGCAAAATATATTGCCGCCTGTTCCGCATATTCGCGGCTTGAAAATGACAACCACCTCTCTACTCCTATGTAAGCGCAGCGGCAGAGGACATGCCCTCTGCCCGCTGTGCGACATTACGGCGCGGGAGATAAATACATAAAAACAAAAGCAGGTTAGAGAAAATTTTTTATATGTGCAATTTTAAAGTAAAGGACGTGATTCCGATGGGCTAAGAAACTTTTGGCGGAACAAAAATCAATCGTGCGGTACATGAAAAAATAATTTGGAGGAAACGAAAATGAATCCGTTGAATATGAACCCGTTTGAGCAGGCATTTTGGCTGGTCATTTTTTCGGGCATATGGGCACTCGGCTTTTGCGGAATAACAGTCATCGGAGTATTAGGCAAAATAATCGAGTGGTTTGCCTGACAAAAACTGTGCAATCAAATTTCCGGGCGACCCGGAATATAACAACAAGCTTTAGCATTGGGCTCGGTGCGCGCTGCGAGGTGCGAAGCATCGTACCGACCGAAAGAGAGAAAATAAAATTTTGAGAAGATGCAAATGACAATCGGCGATGGTTCAGGGCTATAATATCTTCTCTGTTGCGAACCGATGATTCTTCTGACGCTTTTCGGAAGTATCGGACAGGAAATGATATATAAATAATGGACTTGCTGTAATTCAGATGCCGAAAGCTCCGTCCGATTGTTCGGGCGGAGTTTTTATATACGGCAAACTTGCGCGCCCGTCTGCGCAAAGTGTCAATTTTTGCGATTGTTATTGATAAGAGAATTATTTGCTGTTATACTTATAATCAAGGACAGAGACTGAAAAGAGTAAGGTGATAAATAAATGATACTTCCTTTAGATGAAATAGGGCAGTTCCCTATAAGCCTTATAATAATTGCAATTATCATAAACGGAATTTATAATCATTCGATATATAAATTTATTGTGACCTTTTTATTTGAGAAGGGTTTGACAAACCGACAAAAGCGTGCGTGGCGAAAAGAGAAATATTTCAAAAGAAAAACCATGCGCTACATAAGAGCGGCGATAAAGAGCCTTCCGGAGCAGAATTTTAGCCCCAATATCGAGAAGTATCATCTTGCGGATGTGGTTTCAATTGTTGTTTCTATAATAACTTTTGCGATAGTGAGCATGGCTTATTATCTTACAAGAGAAATTAACTGGGCTATTATAGTAACTTTCGCAATTCACGAAGCAACTACGATTGCGACGGCCATTTTTTATTCTTCGCATATAACATCGCGCGATAAAAAAGGACGATTTGTTGGTTTCTTTTGGGGAGAGTTTACATTTAAATCATATATGTCTTTTTGACTATCTTTTTATATCTTCTTAAATGTCCGCAAAGCCTTATTTTATCGGCTCTACGGGCATTTTGCTTTTGTGGTAAACCTCACATATCTAGGTCTATCTTCTTATATTTTCGCTATCAAGCGTGGTTAAAATCGTGGTAAATACTTCTATGCGATTAGACGCTGAACCTCTGATTTTGCGGTATCTATGGACGCATGAGCGTACCAGTTCATTGTGATACTAATGTTGGAATGTCCCATGATATACTGTAAATCTTTTGGGTTCATGTTCTTGCTTGCCAGCCTTGTGCAGAACGTATGGCGTAGCGTATGCGGTGTGATATGTGGCAAGGGATTGTCCTTATGGTACTTGTTGTATTTCTTTACCATACGGACAACAAGCATATTGTAATCAATCGCAACTTTGGGCTTGCCTTTATGATTGACAAATAGAAAGTTGCCCCGTCCGTCTATCACAAATGGTTCTGCCTTTGGGCGTTTTTTCATAACCCGTTGAAATGCCTGTATTGTTTCTCTGCTTAATGGCACTTGCCTTGTTCCGCTCTTTGTCTTAGGCGTTTCAATATAATAGCCCTGTTCCTTGCTCTTTAATAACTGGTGGTCGATAACCACAACCTCATTCTTGAAATCAATATCGGCTACTGTCAGTCCGCACAGTTCCGAG